>JAABUY010000095.1_pt1 | contig 190219 bp, 196 predicted proteins | sample 5560271 | NCBI WGS metagenome assembly JAABUY01 (sample SAMN10711886, study PRJNA513374) | rock metagenome | isolation source: Antarctica rocks | place: Antarctica: Victoria Land, University Valley | reverse complement strand
TCCTCCCCTCCTCCCCTCTCCCCTCCCCTCTCCACCATCCTTTACCATAGTTGAGAACCAACCACCCCTCCCCTTCGAAAACACCACCCCAATTACAAACCATTCTTTGCCAGAACAACTCCACCCCATCAAGACTAGGTAAAAAGACTGCACTCATCTACCAACGATCGAATATACCTCACATCCTGATTGCATGTACAACATAGTACTGCCAGTTTCCAGTGTCAGTTGTTGATATGGAGGTACCGTATCCCAAGCGATGCGCTACGCTCCTTTCTTGTGGATGTACATGCATGAGGTAGAAATGTCATCATGGCCGCTAAATTACATATAGCTGTGTGATGGCAGATGATATGCACCTTCATGCTCGCGAAACGATGGAAAAATTCCAGCTGTATGTGCAGAAGTTTGCTAGAAGATAAAGCAATCTAGGCGGCTCGATCGCCAGAGAGGTGATTGATGAGGTATGCTGAGCTACGCTGATACTCGATAAGCTTTAGCAGATGGATGTTTGGCTGCGTAGAGGAATACCATATATTCAATGCAAGCCCAGATTGGCATGGCATATCATGGGAGCGCCGAGACTCTTGAGAGAGCACATGCTTCAAGTCAAGAAGACGCCTCAGATACGAGTGTCCGACTTCGTCTTGATCTAGGCAAATGAAGATGCTTTGTATGTCAATGGGGTGGTACATTGTTCCTTCTTCGTTATTGCATTCGTATTGGAGAGCTAGGGCCACTGTTCCAGTACAACGCGTAGGCCCCGGTTTCATCAGATGACTAGATTCCAGTCTTCGAATCATGTGTCGGCATTGCGTAGTACTGGCTGGAAGTCTTCGTGCAACAACAGGGACGAGTCCGAGTCCGAAAAGAAGGTCGATGTCAGGTGACCACCGAGCTTTCACCGACAGACTGGGGAAAGGGGATGGCGTATTCCAAACGCGAGTCAGTCAGGTGATGACCGAGTATCAGAGCACAACTGCGTCTATCAGCAGACCTCCAGGACGTCGTTCGGCATCTTTCGGACCAGAAGCGCCGAAGTGAACAAGACGTAGTTGTCGGTTATCTTGGTTTTCTCCGTTGGTCACACGGTAGTCTCGTATACCTTTGTAAGATCACTCGTTGGCCTGTAGACCAAGCCTTAGGTTTTCTGTTCCTTTTCAGATCGAGCAACATAACTCAGAAGCACGGATTGAAGACATTCGTCGACGAATCACACCGACCGCATCCATCCATGAGGCAGCTTAAGACTTCAAGCGCTCGTACATACAACAACGAGACTAAGATGCTATCTAGCACATCCCTATCTCGATCTTCCATAGCAACAGCTCAAATACCATTGGGAGAAGTACAATGAAGCGGCTATCATGCATCATGTGATCGACCGTTGGATCTCGGACCGCAGCTGATAGCGGATCCTGTCGGGATCAAAACGTCAAGCCTGCAGCGAGCGAAGATGCAGCTAGAGCATCGCAAACTGTTCTTGAACATGCTTCTACCAACTCGGCATCGACTTTGAGCAACCACCATCGGTCCGCAGGCACTTTGAAAGATACCTTAGCTCTTGGAGCCGCATTCCCGTTGGCTTCGTAGACGCAGGTTCAGCTCTATTCGAAGCTTGTGCGGAGATGTGGGTCATAATTTACCAAAGTCCGGAAAGAATGTTCCGAAGCCCTATACCCTGATCCGGGTGGTTCACGTATCAGAGGTTCATTGAGGTTGTCTGCAACGGCTGTCGTCTCGAACTACCCTGATGGATTGCTGATCAGACGGGATTGGTCGCTCAGTCGATGCACATATGGAGCTTGCGCAGGGACCAAGTACGGGAGCCAAATCCTTCCATGGTAAAGTAGGTCGAATGGACAGAATTCGATCTCCACTTAGACCCTCATTCCTCGAAAAGTGGATATGTTTCAGGCAGTGCATCTGCCCTGCATGGGCCGGACGATCAAGCCTCCCATGCAGGACACCTTAAAAGGCTTTATCAGATCTTGTTGGAAGGATCGGAGACTGCTTTCTGCTCATTCCTATTGTTGGTGGATGACCATTCCTGTATATTCGTGGCCTTGCAAGTAATTCGATGAAAGAACGTCCTGCCTCCTGCTTTTCCAGTTGGGAGTTCTCGATGCCATTTGCACAGCTTCTGTAGTGAATCACCTGACAATGTACAGCCTCGAACTATTCACCAAACTATCCCACTAGTGTGATGCGCGCGATATTGGGAGCTTCATAGTCAGACATTTGCGGTGCTCGGAATCAATTAGAAGCTTGATCGCACAGACTGGCGGCGGGGAACAAGCTTAGTTAGAGTTCGATTTGATGAACCATGATGGTGGTACTTAGGTCGCTTGAGCAGTCGGTACTATCCGGCTTGTATCAATCAGCAAGGTCGCCTTGTCTCCCCGAAGATGGATTTGATGTAGGGTCCAGCATAGCCGCTGAGCTTCCGTTACTCGCTGAAACATTGGGGATATCAGCCAGCATTCCACAGGCCTTGCGCCACTCAGAATACCTTTGAGCTTCTGGAAATTTGCTTGCTCAGCAAAGCAGCCCAAGTCTATAAGGTCCGTCGAGATACGGCTCTCGTCGATTTGCCCCATCAAGAAGCTCCCTTGGCAATTCAAGACCGCCTCCAGATCCTGTGAAGGATACTAGTATGCCAAATGCTGGTCTGATGATGATGGACAACCCACTGACTGATTGGCAGACATGATGGCCAACTTTTTGTATAGTGGCTTGCACAGCGGCTTAGCCATGGATGCAAATACCAAAGGTTCAGGCGACAGCCTTGACATATTCCAATATGTCAACCCACAAGACACAGACATTCAGTACCGTCTTCCTCGAGATGATCCGCCCTCGACAGTCTCGAACGGATTAATGACTCCACCTCAAACCATAATCGATCCGTTGTCTCGTCGACCGTCATTGCTGCTATCTAACACTGCAGCTCCTTACAACGCAGGCCCCGGATCCGCATCGTCTGCATCGTCTTTTGACTCTTCGCCCGGATTCTCGGCGTCCTGCCCAAGCTCTGCCTCCACTGCGCCATCCTCCCGCCGTCAATCAGTTTTCTGCCCAGATAATCAGCAGCAACATTACCTTTCTGCTACATCTCCGAGCCCCTTTTTCCGGTCTGGAATGCCCAAGGAGACCTGGAACTTTGACCAAGAATTGTTACAACCCCACTTGTCTATCAATGACCAAAGTATAAGATCAGATGCAGCATCGTTCGTTTTCGCAGGCGATGCTGTGACGAGCGAACGTGATAATGACCCACTTGCGGCTGACAACCCCCAAATGGTATGGCAGGACCAAAACTCTTTTAGCTATCGCACGCCAGCCAGTGATTTGGCAAATCGAACCTTGACCATGGATTTGTTCTCGAACGACAACGGTTCCCTCCCTCCTCGACCCATCGAATACTCCCAGGCAGCTTTTGAAAGCCCGCAACCAAGCCTTTTCCCGGACGCCATACCACAAGGCCTCATACCATCACAGTCCTCGGTCACACCAAACAGCTCAGTACTAGGTCCGAGTTGGGAGCACCAGTCTGGCGGACATGATGACGATATGTCTTGTTCTGACGACGAATTCTTACCAGACACAGAAACAATGGTAAGACAGCCCTTTCGACAAATGAGTATCACAAGAGTGACGACCGATGATTCCAAATTAAGATGTCTACACTGCCCTTTGCTTGATCCACCTAAAAGATATGCATGCAATCGTCCGGAACACATGAAGAGACATTGCGCCGCCAAGCATCCAAGGGAGTCTGGGTACCTCCAGGAGGTATTCACATGCGAATTCGAGGACTGCATCGACAAGAAAACTGGTAAGCGCAAGGTGATCGTGGCTCGAGGCGACAATTTTAAAGCCCACTACACGAAGACCCACTTCAGCTACGGCAACACCGAGAAAAGTGGCAAGAACGTCAGGAAAAGCATGAAGATGTCAATTGAGAAAGGACTTAGAGGCTATGACGCCAGATGGACACTCATGTTGGCAGGCAAGATGAGAGTGGGTGAGGACCTGAAGACCATGGGCGATGACAAACCTGGACAAAGTTTCTTGAGCGTATGGAAAATGATTGGGTACTCGATCAAGGAGACGCAAGAAATAAAAGTCAAAGACATCGTTCCTGACTGGCAAGGTCCGGACAACACGACGCTCGAGAAATTCGATTGTAGATGGAAAGCATTGAAAAGCAAATCTTTGGAATATGAGCAGGCGATGTCTGTGGGGACTAACATGCTGGAAACTCCCAAGCAAGGTTTGCTGGGGGTGGATATGATGGAGTCGAAAGAGATGGGACTGGTGGGTTTCGACCCACGGTGGATTGAACTGCGCAGCGGACGCATGACCATTGAGGATTCTGAGAAATTGGGCGTGAAGCAACTTGCACTGCAGGCCCGGTGTAAGCGATGATTCAATGTGTAACGATTGACTGCTGGTATGATCTGATGTTAATGACTTTGAGCGATGTAATTGGTAATGGGTAATGGGTAATGTACCTTCAGCTAGATAACCATCTCGGTATGTAATGGCGGTATAACTGACAGCAGTTCTGCAATCCACACTACTCAGCATTGACAGCCCATAATGTGGAGCTCCATCGTTGGTGTTTGGAGGGCATTTTCATATTCCAAGCCAGGCTTAGCGCAGCAACCCTTTATTCACATCGCTTTGTAGCTCGTGGCCGTTAATACGAACCAACCACTGGACTAGCTCTTCTCTTTCGCACCCAGGTTGTCAGCTTGGTCCTTGGGCTTCTTCTCATCATAATGCGGCTTTTCCCCATCCTCCTTACTCTTTTTCCCAAAGAACCCCTTGACACTAGCAAACAGCCCAGCACCAGATCCTTTCTCCTTAGAGGAGTCAGTGAGTGGCCGATCACGGTCAGCGTCGTCGAATTCAATGAAGGAGTACATGTTGCTGCCGCGTGTACCAGTGGTACTGAATTCATCTTCGTGTTCAGGGCAGAAATCACCGTCCTTCTCGACAGAAGCCGGACAATCTGCAAGGCACAGAGGCATGCTAACGTTGGCTCTGCGGATTGCAAGAGGAACAAATCGTGGGATCTTTGTGAACCTGGAGTTTGTCGGCTTTGTATGACCACCTATGAACAGTAGTTCACGTTCTGTACTAGGAGCACGTAGTCTCTCCGGAATCCTAGACAGCGGAGTAAGCGGAAGTGAAGTTGATCGGCGTTGGATCGGTGGTGGATGGCGCCCGAGGAAATTTGAAAGACGAGGCTGATAATTCTCCGATGATCGTCGTCTAGGCAGGCTATTTGGCACAGACTGGGCCAAATCTGGGGAGCTTGACCGAAGTTGACCAGTAGACTTCTGCTACAAGCTTTCAGTAATGAAGAATGGGCTAAGATGGTGCGCAGACTATACCTTGTCGTGAGCCAGTGTTGGCGGACTCTGTGGTACGACTGCTTCTCCTACGTGATCAGATAGAATGGCAGATGCTGGAATTCGTCAGCTGTCATGTACTGGAGTGGGAAGCCAGTAGAATCTTACAAGGGCGTAGAGTAGATACAATCGACTCTTGTGACTCGCAGGGTTGGAAGACAACAGCACCAGAAGGACCGAGTTTCAAGCTGCCGTTCTGAGGCTTTGATCTCGAGGGCCTAAAGAGGTTTGAAGCCCAACCTCCAGATCGCTCGACTGCTGATCGAGTATCGATGGCTGAAGGCTTTTCTGTACCAGGAGTTGATGATTCTGGTGCAAGGTTGACGATGGTGGTGGGTAGAGGGACGAAGCTCGGGTTGTTTGATGCAACATCAGTTTTACCCGAACCATCCCCGTTACGGATTAGCTTATGAAACATCACGAGCCAGCGAATCTGGCGCAAGCGTTGTATCAAACTCTACCGTTTGATATAGGGCATATCAAGTACGAGCCATCAGTCGGCCGGGTGCCACTCAGCGGGCCTGTTGGTAGAGCTTTGTATGGTGGCACAGCGATAGGCACAGCGATACTAATTGCTCCCAAAGAACAAGGCTACTGCTTATATGTCTATAATGAAACGATCGATCAGCTTCCCTGATCTCCAAGTGAGAGATATTAAGCAGCTGCATTCGACCGCGCTTACCTACTTGTAGTCAATCAACTATGGGTGAGGTAGGCGGATGTAAGACCACGATGACCAGGCAAGACAAGAGGTAAATAGCGGACGCCGAGTTTTGACTCGATGCCCGTTTAGCCTGATCGTCTCAGCGATTGCAATTCTCCCTAGCTGTCTCCGACCTAACAATGAGCAGACTGACGGGATCAATACGGAGTCTAGCTTCTTCTGCCGATACGTGTGTACTCTCCAAACGAAGCAGATAGAATTCCGCAGATGGTCTCGGAAGCTTCGAAGGGACTGTCGAGCGTTCACAGTTTCTATTCTTGATAGGATCCACACCAGCAATCTCACAAGGAGGCTAATCCAAAGCCTTAGCTGAAGCTAGGTTTTCAATATCAGCGTGCATATACTGGACCGAAGACTTAGCGAAGATAGTCCATCGTCAACTTACCTCCCTATGTTCCTCTACACATTGTCAGGCCTGGATCGTACACATATGACCTCAGAGCGAACGATTTACTCGATTCTTCCAAAGACTGAACAGCAAGACAAGGCGAATGGGCTCCGAACCCTATCAATGCACGGCAAGTATGAATCCTGAACGAAAATTGCAAGATGAAACTACCACAAGGGTAAGAATACTGTGACCACTTCAATAACGATCGACTGTCCGGTTTCAGAGAGTGAACAAGTGCAGATATAGAAATAAGTTGGAGAGTAATACCCACGCAGGTGGCTCTTGCAAAGAATCTTTTATGTGTGGCCATATTGGATAGGAGTAGGAGCGACCCTGCTCCTGTTTTACAAAATCTCAAAGCAAGACCCTAAGTGACCATAGGCTTAAACCTACATTCCAACGATTATGGTCGACACTACCGCGTTCCTCTCATGCAAGTCCAGCTTGACGACAATGCAGCGATAATAACCCATCGCCACCTGACAAGATTGCTGAGAGCGGAGATCACTCTGTCCAACCGGGACTCGCATCAGATCTATCCCCTAGAACATCATTAGCACGAAACCTATAGCCAACTTGCTAGATTCTAGAGATCACCTCTACCTCCAGGCTTGCAGATAATCCTTCGCTTCAGCATTCAGCGATCGCCACCAGACCGATCACCTAGCAGAGATCCCAGAAGCTATCCATACTGCATGAACTGCTTCTGGGTAAGACACTGGGAGGAATTCGATGGAGATCTCAAACCCCTTAGTCCTCCCTAGACTAACCGCTGTTGGAAATAAGCCCTTCTGCCAAGACAATAAGCGAATGGCCACGTCTACATAGTCTTGTTGTCTCGTTGTCTTGTTCCTAGACACCTTTACACCTTTCTAGACATCTAGCATAGCCAAATCATCCATCAGACCCGTGAGATCCACTCAACAACCGCTAACCTCCATTCGTAGGACTAGTTCCAGCGGATACAAATCGATAAGATTTTCAGGTTCCACTCCTCCGACTCGTATCATCCAGAGATCCTGATTCTATCGTGTATCACAGAAACCTGACCGCAGCCGAAGTACAGAATCTTCAGGCGTGGTTACGGGCGGTATGTGCTTCTTATGACAGAAGCTCTATAGAGTAGTGGTAAAGAGACAGAAGGCCAGAACATCTTCGCAGAGAACCAAGAACGTTTACACTTTGGACCCCAGGTCTTTGACGGAAGGACTGCTATTCAGCACATCCAACAGGGGTTTTACCATCCCGTCAAAATGAGAAAGCTTACTACCAGTTCTCCATATGAGCAATCCAGAAATCTAAATTTTAGGAGTGCGTCTTCCACAAAACCGCAACAGCGCCTTGCAAGGCCCACACAGATATAATTGCTACTCGGCAGCCACCGCCATCCATCGACACCACAACAGCAAACCCATCACTGCCCCTCCAACACCGCACCATCTCATCCCTCTAACAACCAACCAACCTACCCCCCCACCCCCGCCATCTTCAGCCTCGCCACCCTCGCCCCCTCCTCCCCCTTCCCCTCCACCCTCTCCAAAAACTCCCTCCTCCCCAAATAACTCCCCCCACTCTTCTCCGCCCGCTCCAACTCCTCCCTCATCCCCCTCCGCTCCACCTCCCCCTCCCAATCCAACTTGCTCTTCTCAACCGTATTCAGTTTCTTCGCCCCTTTCCCCTCCCGACCACCCAAATCCCACCGCGTGGATACCTCGTTCGTGTCGAGATGTCTCGTCCCTTTGCCGCCTATGGTGGTGGGGAGGTCGGCTCGTGGAGGCAGTTCGCGGCCGCGGATGAGGTAGGTGGGGTTTGGATCGAGGAGGTTTTTTCGTGCGAGGGGGCGGCGGAGGGGGGGGCCGGTTGTGGTTGTGGATGTGGGGGCGGGGGGTTTATCTTTGGTGGCGAGGTAGGCCAGGGCTTCGGGGGATGATTGTGGGACGGTTTTGGTGGAGGTGTGGGTTTCGCCGGCGAAGGTGTAGGTGTGGGGGATCGTTATCGTTTGTTCGGCTGTCGGGGCTTTGAGTATCGAGGGCAGGTCCTTTAGAGAAGGGTCTGTGGTCGATGGCGGTTTGTTCTCGGCGTCTGAAGAGTAGTCTGGGCGTTGTGAGGGGGAAGTGTGAAACTTGGGGTCGTTCAGACGAGCCCAGACGGAGTCGATGTCTATAGTTGCACCTGAGGCTTTGGGAAGGGTTCGTGCTTTGGTTCCTTCGCTGTAGATATTGTAGCGCCGTTAGTCGACTCCAACCTCACGCACTGCAGCCAGTAGTCAGGCGTACACGCGTACGCCTATACACCATTTCCCCAATCCACCAACACAAAAAAACCCACTCACCCACCCCTCCCACTCCTCAATCTAACCCTCACCCCCACCGCCCCCTCCTCCTCCTCCCCGTCCTTCCCCTTCCCCTTCCCCTTCCTCCTCTTCTTCCTCCCCTGAGCCACTATCCCCTCATCCCCACTCCCCATCTCCACATCTCCATCCGCATCTTTCTTACCCTTCTGTCGTACATCCGCAATGCCGTCGGCAGCAACCGATTCATCACCCGAGGAGGCGGAGATCGAGGCATCGAAGTCGGAGTCGGCGGCGCTGTCGTAGTCGTCTTCGTTGTCGGGAGGGGGGAGGGGAGGTGGAGGTGGCATTTTTGGTGTGGGGGGTGGGGGAGAAGGGGGGGGAGGAAAAGCTTGGCTGTGTGTTGCGTGTAGATGATGGGGTATGTCTTAGATGTTCTGTGTGAGAATGTGCGGAGGAGTTTTGGGGATGGTGTTTTGAGCGCTTTCAGAAACGGTGCGTTTATCGAAGTTTACGACGGTAGGCTACAGTAACCTGGAAACTTTGACTTGAGTTCACTAGCTTCAATTCACACATCGACATGCTCATTGGACGCAAGCGATGTCGTGAAGTACCTGATACATAGAACATTGACCCTTCGCTAGAAATACAACCCCCGGTACGCCTTTAGGCCGTCGTTGACCGTATCATGATAACACAGAAGCGCCACCGATCCAGCGAGGGAGCTCCGATCCTACTTATCCATACATACCAACCGTCCCCCAATGTTCGAGCGTCTCAAACTTTCACGAGCTCGACCTGGCTCTTCCCCATCTCCACGCTACCCCTTTCGATCCTCATTTCCACCCACCAGCCCCACGCTGCAACGCCTACGGCGAGTACCTCCATGATGACCAGGAATATTACGAGACCCAGCGCCGCTGAGCCTTGATCACATATTGCAGTGAAGTTTGCGGGCGTCACACTCTCAAAGCCCTGCCATTTGCATGTCCACGAATTGAGGGTGCCCTGAGACGTGCTGTACGAAAGATTGTTGGTGATTATGGAAGCGAAAATGGTGGTGAAGAGGGAGATGGCGAGGCAGGTGAATGATAGGACAGTCGACACGATATTGAGAGTATGCATTTTTCTTGCCCCCTAAACGGTCGTTAGTAAGTTGACAATAGCCGGAATGAAGAAAATCTCAGCGGACCATAGGTGCGAAAGCAGCAGCAAGGTACGCAAAACTTAGGATAGCGACCGTAATACCGCAACCCAGAACTGTATGGGTCGGCCGCAGATCGACATTGAGAGGCCATAGCGGTAGAAGCCATTCAGCACCAAGGTGCGAATTCGAGTAATGGCGAAGAGCGACCCCTGCGCATGCAATGACCGCAATCGAAGTCACCAGCGTGATCGCTGTGATACCGAGCCGTATCAGGTATATCCACCTGGAGAATTTGTGGTTGCGTGCTACAAGCCGATCATCTGTGGTGTAGGCAGGGGGGGCGATGCTTGGACTCCCCATTGCAGAGAACTTGGGCTTATGTTGTGACGGAGGAGTCATGATGCGAAAAGTCATCTTGACTGAGAGATGGGGAAGAGGAGAGGGGGGTCAGCCAGAGATAATGTTAGTAGAAGGGGAGAAGACTGGAAGTGATAGATAACGAAACACAATTGAGCGTTGAGATGTATCGGAAATCTGGATATGGTCATATAGAATGACGGGCCAGTCAAGCCATCTTCTCTGCACCTAAATATATCGAACCCTTCAACACCTAAGACCAACCAGTCCACTTCTCCTCCCCGAGAATGCAGATGATGGTGTACAGTGTGTAATGGTGCTTACAGCGAGACGCTGATTCCCCGCCTGAGATAAGATTTTCGTCTCTCCATCGAATGGGACGAATGCTCTCTCATTGCAACAAGGTGAGCTTGCAGAGTTCCAGATGGAGGCTGCAAATTCCCCGCGCGTAACCTCAATGATTGGAGGAGGCTCGTCTTGTTCGTGTGCTAATGCACATCAGCAAGGACTCCCGTACCGCAACCTGAGAGACAGCTGTCGATTGGGTCGTTTCACACGGCGCGTAGAGAGGCCTGTGGTGAATGCTGTCGTCGAAAATGACTGGACGTCTACACTAGTGAGACACGTGACTTTGCGGGCTTGCTGTCGATCCTCTTGGCAGGTCCAGCGCTTCGAGGAGTGGTTCGGGAAGCTATTTTTGGAGACCTCCTGAAACAACCATGTTTGGTGGTGATTGGGATGCATGTCTGTAATGTATCCCATTGGAACAACGAATACGGCTCGAAGATCTGGCTCGGCTTGTACGAGTATCATGAATGCACAAACGGGATGGCAACCCCTAATTCACTGAAAAAGGGTCTCGCTACCTACCAACATATAGCAGGCCGTTTTCCTTATTGGCTACCAGCTTCGCTCTAGACATCGAATTTCCCGAACTTTATAGGAGGTTATATGCAATGGATCCACATGACCAAGGACTACTACTCCACGACCTCTCCACAAGATCAAGGCCTGGCCACCTTCTGAACTTGGGAGTATCTAGCTCGTCCCCGCACATGGATGATTCGCAACAGTATTATGATATGGACAAACAGCTTCAGGAAGGTCTTCGATAATGGGATGTCACCGTTGCACTATCTGACTCGAGGCTTTTCCCCATTCCATTTTCTACGTGCTCGAACCTCAACTTTGGAAGATGGTGATTTCACAGAACAGCAAGATATTTCGGCCAGACGACACTCAAAATAGCATATCGCGTTGGCACTCGAGGTGTTATGATCAGGGCGAAATCTGCCATGAAATCCATGTTCAAAGCTCGTAGAACTCTTCTCACCGGCTCTTCATGATATCCACAGCTTCAATAAAAGATATCATCATTCGAGAAGGAGAGACTAGCGTCATTCTCCCTACTCATCAACTGCTCATAGGATAGTCTCATCTGAACGTCTTAATTACCTATGTTGTGACAGACATATACGTTACGAATGTCAAAGAGCAGTCACACAGCCTTACACCGTGCAAGACATAACAGATGGAGGACGACTTCCGATCACTAGAAGATGCCTATCTAGAGCCCAGTCATGAAAGTGCGGCTGTTCTTGCATCCACACGCCGGTAGGAAGCGGAAAAGGAAGATTCTGAAGGGCCGATGACAGAGGCCTCAAACTTTACCAAGACTATCATTATGCAACCGCGATTGATGAGCATCAAGCAGTGAGAAAAATGCTCAATTTCACCTATAGCCATGTGGAGTCTATGAAGGCAATACAAATGACTACACGTAAGATCTCTCAGAAATTGCATAGTTCCCTCCGCTGCTGCTGCCACAATGAACAAGCTGGATACAAGTCCATCTCGAAACCCAAAACCTCCATGCTCCGAACCAAAACCCATCTAGAGCCACGACACCCGCCCCCCTAAACCTGTTCCCCTGGACAGATCTGCCCCCTAATACACCCCTTCCCATCCAACGTGACATTCCTCTTCCAGTGAAAACACGTCGCCGGCACCTTCGTATTGTAGCAAATCGGCGGGTTCCCGCCCCTCGTCTCATACGCCTCGCTGTACAGAAACTGGGTGCAGGCGCCGGGCGTGCCAGGGATGGAACCGAGCATGTCGAGCTGTTCGCGGGAGTACATGTCGCGGGTGAGGGTGAAGGAGGCGATGTTTTCGGGGTGGTCGGAGCCGTAGACGAGGCGGGTGTGGGTGTCGCTGGGGGGGCCTTGGCACGCTTTTACGGGCCTGTGGGGGTGGGGTTAATTTTGTTTTTGGTTTTGGGAGGGGGTGGGGTTTGCAGGGGGAAGTGGAAGGGGAATTGGAAGGGGAATTGGGGGAGTGGGTCTGAGTATGGTGTTTGTATAGGAGGGGAGGCTTACCAGGTTGTCATGCCCATACTGGAGACGACAAATTTCTGGTCGAATATGTCATTGTCGACAATATTGTTGTAGTTGTCTGTTGGGGAAGTGAGAGTGAGGGGAAGGAGAAGGAGGGTCATTAATTGGTAAATCATGATTGATAACGAACAGTTTTGCTGAGGGAGTTGGGAATCTCTTTTCCGTGTTGAGGTTAAATGCAGAGATCAGAGTGGAAAGTACGATCTGTGCTTGTTGGTATGGATTGGTGATGGAGTATACTCGACTTATAAGCTTGCTATTGGTGCTCGATGCTCGTTCATTATTGACAGTTACAGACAAGGTAGACGAGAGGTGCTTCATCGTAGTCAATAAAACTTTGCAATAGAAAATAGAAGCTCAAATTGGGCGGAAAAATTGCTTCCCTTTTCGGGTGTCAATAGGCGTGGTCGTGAAAGACGATCTTGTTGTTGTTCCTCGACTTGGCTTTTTGATGTCGTGCTAATCTCGTTTGAGACAGGCTCCGAAATCCTTGATCAAGGACAAAGCAAAGGATTGTCTATTTCCCCCAGGAAGTTTCGTGGTATGGCCTGTGATAGTCTGTTGTGCAAATTTCGCTACACCATCCCATTATGTGAAAGATTGACCATTCAGTAATGACTATAGCTTGTAGACGAGCTCGCGTTGGGGATCTGACAAAGGTCAGCAACCCCAGAATTGCTCCTGAAAGACGAGCTTGTGCTCTCCAAATGCAAATATCTTACCAAGCAGACGCACTTCCTGCAACGTTGACAGCGTCGAAATCGTCTCTTATCCGATTCTTCCTTCCCTGACTGGATTGACAACCTTCAGTTGTAGGCATATTATTTCAACATCGTATTCTTCGTAGAGGGTTTGCTACTATTCAGAAATCCAGAAGTAGCTGCGGTGCCAATTTCTCCAAGTCTTCAACCTGCACCAGCAACATGTCAGCACCCTTTCACATTATATCCAAACCCATAGATCCTTTCGCTCTTTGCACCCTAACGCTCACGAGGTATCATTGACTCACCTCCAAAAATTCCCCTGCCAATCCAGCAGGCACAGTGCCCTGCGCAACAGCCTCACTTCTCTCAAACGCTGCCCTCGCAATCGCCTCCCGAACAAAGGTCTCCATATACTTCCCAATCACACCCTTTGCATCCTTGCCTATCCGCGTCTTGCTCTCTTTGAAATGATGATGTAGTAATTTCGTCAGTAGAGTAGGTGGGATGGTGGGAGGTGCATCTTGGGTGCTTGTAGCAGCTCGATGGGTTGGGTGGGAGGTGTCTGAATCATCTTCGGAGGCCGAATGGACGGGATCATGTGTATCGCTGGGGATGTCGTCATCGTCGTCATCATCTTCTGCATCTTCATCGTTGTCGGAAGCGGAGGCTTCGTCTGCGATAAGTGAGGGCCGACCACGCTTGCCAGAGGGTGCGGATCTGCGCCGCGGTGCTGCAGTGGTTTTCGTGGATTTTGAGGCGGGACGAGGAGGTTTGAAGGAGGGAATTTTACGCTTGGTGGCTGCGGGCTTGGAGGTGGTTGGTGGCATGGCTGAGGGGGTGGGGCAGATCTGGTTGTACTCGACGGTGGAAGGAGGTATCGCGTGCAGTGTGAATACAATTGACTGTCAACTAGTGTGTGCAATGGAATGGACAAGGGTTTGACACAAATGTCGGCAGTCTTCCCACGTTTCACTCTCGCAATTATACAATCGTTCGACTGGGTCGATCTAAGTACACTTTTCTACTACGGATCTGATCACGAAACGCCGGATAAATGATAACGATAGCTTTGGCCTTATGAGGGCTTTGTAAGATCAACAAAGTCATCCACCCTCTGCGACTCGCTGATATTCAAAACTGCATGCCATGTCTCACAACGGCTACGTCTCCGTGTTTCGGGCAAAAGAAAGTTCCATGTGCATTCAAGGTAGCCATATGCAGCGTGTTGTGGTTGAGCCAGTCCTTCGGCAAGAAGAAATGTCTCTTCATTTCCTGAAGACCAGTGTCGATCCTCCAGGTACAAAGCCAATAGTCGTGGTCAAGGAAGACGATTCGATCTCGATAAGTGCCTATCAAACGCTTGATTTGAGCCGCGAGCTCTGCCATACAGTCAGTTGTCAATGAGTGCGGATGCTGAACCTGGAGGTCAGATGTAGAGAGGAATTCGAGATGCAGACCGCTTGATAATAGCGTGTCTGAGTGGCCAGCGCTTGATATGTATGCGATGTACTGTTGATTATGGGTCAAGGCAACCCAATGAACGATCTTGCCGTGGGCTACGGTGGGATATGCTGGGACAGTCTCTGTAGGCGGGGTAGTCGTTGGATCAGTATGCTCCAATGCCTCCCAGCTGTAGGTATGTACTGCGGATGGATCAATCCATATCAAGAGCTCACGTTCAAAAGGGTGCTGAATCCATCTTCGGCCTTGGCTTGAGCTCCAATGGCGACAGCATACTTCTTTTTTGGATTTGAGGTCCCATATTCTGTCGGCAGAGTCTGTCGAGATAAGCAGTAATCTTTCAGGTTCGTTCAACAAGAACTGGTGCACTGGCTCATCTAATCGGATGTCGAAGACCGGAAAAACACCAAATTCATTATTCTTCTTCATTTCAACCCTTTTCGCCACAATCCGACCCGAGTCATCCCCGGATATCATGTATCTGTTAGAGCGTGACCATGCCAATATCACGATTGAGCTGTGAGAAGAATGAGCGAAGACTCTACGCAATTTTCGACCGTCGACAGCGTCATGAATGCAGACAGTGCCGTCCTCGCGGCCAGCGCAATAGAGATTATCCGAAGAGCCATACGCCATAGCTGTGACATGAGCCTGGCTGCTTTCATCGTGTACTATGACGGGTTCAGTCGCTACGGAGCTTCCTCGATCTTCGAGTTCATCGTCATCGGGCCTTACAAGGGCGTCAGGCTCCCATACATTGCAAAGCGAACCGCGTATATCGTAAAACCGTTGACCGTCGGGGCTGAATGCTAGGTTCTCGATGAGTTCGTTCTCATTAAGTAATCGATATATGAGACTAAGCCGTGGGAAAGTGAAGACGCTAATCGTTCCCATATGGTCGCTTGTAAGCAGAAAACTACCATCGTGGCTGACAGTCATCTCATGGGGTTTCACATGGTCAAACTCCTGTTGCTCTTCATCGTAGATGTGCCACTCGATGAGCTTCGTATTGTGACAAAGAATGAGAACTGAATTTGCATCGGCTTGCCACTGCATCGCCAAGGGGGAAAACAAGGCGTCCGTGGTGCTGCGAACTCTGCACCGCAGGGGTTGGTGAGGCCCAGTCCCGAACAGGTCCCACACTAGAGGAAGCTTTCCCCTCCAGGCTACGGCAAGCTTGGCCAAGTCTGGGCTGATGGCCATGATCAGGGGACATCCGTAATCTTCTACCGAAGCAGGAACGGTGAACTGCCAATTTGGTCGCGCTTCGTCGAGGTCATAGCATGTCACTGAGCAATCATCAAGACCGACAATCAAATCAGACCCGGCGCTGCCAAAAGCAATTGCCATGGTGAGTGAGCGAGATGTCTTCTGGAGCCGATAGAGCTGTTTACCAGAGGAGATATCCCATATTCGATAACTTTCGCTGCCTGCCGTCGCCAGAAGGGTATGAGACTTATTCAATTCCATGAATACAACATATTCCCTATGTTGGATTCTTCGCGCTTCTTCGCAGGTCTCAGCATCCCATACAATTACCGTGCCGTTGCTACTGATCAAGGTTAGAAAGAATGCATCAGCCGCAAGAACTTTGGATATCGCTTCCTCCTTCCCAACGCTCACAGTCGCAAGACAATCGTCCCACCCTTCCGAAAGCAGTCCAGTCACAGAGATCGACTTTTCTCCTGGTCCATACACGGTGCCTATCATTGACGCATGAGGGCAGAATGGAGGAATAAGTCGATACACTGATGATGGGCTTTGAATCAGATTGGGTCCGAATTTTCCTACTATACGGATGAAGTCGACTGCCCACAAATGTATACTCTTTGAGTCATGGTGGTCGAGATCCCTAAGGGTCACAGGAGAGTCAACACCATTCAGGATACGTCTGTGTGATCTCCTCTTGGCGTAGGCTTTCAGAAATTGAGCCGATCTAGTGAGATATCTCAGATTCCTTGACAATGCAATAGCCTCGATCCAGGAAAGGCAATGGCTCATGAAAAAGTTCGTCAGGGCGGCTGGCAAAAGCTCCGAATCTAGGGATGATTTCGAAACATGATAGGCATAATAACATATGGAGTAGCCTAGGAATGGGTTTCCTTTTTCGGCAAGCAGTAGCCTGTTTTTGTGGGGTGCTGTCCTCGTTGTTGTGGTAGTGGAGTTCTCAACGGCCTTGAATATACGTTTCCATCTCTCGTCAGAGAGATACTTTAGGCAAACAATCGCGATATGTTCATGGCCGTACCCAGAGTTGATGAATGCCGGTGCACCACGTCGATCACTCAGAAGAAATTGGCGAGCAGTCATGTGTATTAAAGATACCTTATCGTTATCCACGGAGATGAAGTTCCCACATATTTGAACGATCGTTTCCTGCAGGCTGACAAATCCCGTAAACTCAGGCTCCAGTGCTTTCTGCAGTTCAGCAACGCTCAAAGGTCTCCAACAGCATACGGTCCACGTTATTATTCTTCTCGCCATAAGCTGCAATCTAGGGGACTGAATCTCAATTTTTTCTAGCATCCGAACATATAGGGGTTCCATTCCTTTGGGCATTCCTGTCAGAACTTCGCGGATGTCATCTTGAGTATGCCAGTTGTCCTGCAACGTCTCAAGAGCCAGTTTGACCCAAAGAAAAGAGCCCCCAGCATTCGATAGCACTTGCTCTATGATGTCTTCCCGAATACTATGTTTATCGTCTGGCAAAGCTTCACAGACGGCGTTGCGAACATAGGCTCGAATGTCACCACCTGTATCATCTTCAGAGAGAAAGCTGGTATGGATCGAGGTTCCACACAGCGCACTGCCAGATGGTATCCTCATCGGTCTACTAGCGATGAAAATTTTGATTGGTGTCAATGACCGACTTCGAACAAGGCTGCTGATCAGCGCTGAGGGTGCGTCCGCCTCATCGATAGCGTCTAATACCCAGTACAAAGGTCCTACCTTCATCTTAAAGATTATTCCTTCAAAGATTTTCTCCCATATCACATTGAAATTTTGGTCTTGTGAGGTGAATGAGATGCCTGTTTCTTCGTTTAGAGCGAACAGCTTCTCTCTAAATTCGTCGTTGACGAGCGCTAGCTGAGAGGCTAAAGAGCGAAGACAATAAGCTGCCGTCCGTTTGTTTTGATGGTTGGCGGAGAAAAAGTGATATTGACAACTTCTATGAGCGCCGTGGAGTAAAAGGTAGTCGACGATATAACTGGCAAGAACTGTTTTGCCCGTTGCAGGAAGACCAATGAGCCAGAATACATTCGGGCTCTGAGATGCATTACGTCCTATGATCCATTCCATAAAGCCTTGTTTATGCGTAATCCAATGGCAGGTTCCGCTCATTGCCCTAGCGCGGAAAGTCTTAAACTCGTCTTCGGCACCTTCTCTCACACCCATTATGGTCTCTATACTCTTGGACAAGCCAAAAGGACTGCTTGTTCTACGTACATTGACTCTCGGTCCTTCAGTTAAATTAGCTTAGAAATCATCTCAGAAACGCGAACATCATGGAATGATAGACTTGAGACCGCTTGACTCACTTGGCGCACGCAATTGAGACACCTTTGATGCCCATAGGTTCAGCATATTCTTTACACTGATGTAATTTCCATCATCTCGACTTTTAAACTTGCAGATACTGTGATGATCCGCGTTCAGAGGATTTGATATTTCCTGAGGATAACCTAATACGGCAGACTCCTTTTCGACGACAAGAGATTTCGTAATGCCAAAGTTTGTTTTGAGGGTTTCAAAGAAAGAGACTAAGGAGAGGTCGCCGCACAATGTTCGGAACTGTTCATTTATATCTTGTAAAGTCTTCGAGTGTGTCTCCAGGTCCTCAATATAAGCCTTTGGTGGCGCACCAAGCGGTGCTGTCGCCAGGATGTTGTTGAGAATCTTCGCGTAGTGCGCACCTCTATGCGGCGTGGCAAGGAACATAATACCATGTATTTTCGATATGATATGAGCATACTGATTATCATGCTTTCCAAGAACATATGCCTTTTTCACTACCAAGCCTCCCATAGAATGCGCAGCGAATATGATGGGATGCTGGCCGACGGGTATGCTGTCCTCCCTAAGCCCATCAGAAAAGACCAACATCTGAAAGAGGAGGTCTTTAGCGAAGTCAATAACATTGAGATTGGTCCCAGCGCCCTTGAAATTGGAGTTGTACCCGTAGGTAAAGATTCTGGAGGACGACAATCCATCTTCTTGAGCCAGCCACATGGGCCAGAAATAGTTCACATTTCTCTCCCAGGACCACGTTTTTCTCGCTGTACCTCCCAATCCATGTACGAATATGATATCCACGCTCGGGTGGGGGCTGTCGCAGACTAAGTGAAGCCCTAGAGGATCAGATAATTGGATCCCTCCCTGCGACACAATCTCTGTGCTCGAAAATGTGGAATTCGAATTGGATGGACTACGGAGTAGATCTCCTCCGCTTCGTTGCCGATACGATACTTTGCCAGCGTCTTTGGAGTATCCATCGGAAAAGTCGACAGAGGACTGCGCTCTGGCACGCTGTTGAGGATCAGATTCGGAGGATAGTACCCCTTGAAGGCCAGGCGCATCACCAGCATTGAGTTCACCGGGAGCGGGTCCGCTGCCATGGTAAGCGCGATGAGGACGTATTCCAACCTTGCGCAACTATTAGGTGACCTACACGTCAGTACTTTCGATATTCAAGGCCATGGCATACACTGACCATTCTGCTGAGTTGTGGCCGTGAACATGGTATATTCACTTCGACTGATCGCGCATCGCTATTCACTTCAACTGATCGCTATTTCAGATGAAATGGAACATCTTTGAGAATGATAATTCATTCCTCACAGGATGAGACGAAAGGCACCAGTGACAACTGTTCCAATATATAACCACTGGAGGGTTGCACCTTCTTCAATGGAGCCTCTAAGGAATGGTCACCAAGCAATTTGCGGCTTAGGAACATGGGAGGCGTCTACCCCGCGAGCAGAGCGTCACTTCGTCAGCTTCTGCGTACCTTCCACTTGCAATGATGGTAGAGACTGTGCCCGGTAGTATTGAATCTTTGCATTTTGATTGATTATTTATTGCATAAGCTGCTTCGTTGCACTCCCTCTGTTTACAATATCATTTCTTTGACTACATATATATATATATATATATTGATCAAGTTGCCTGTAGCAACAGCTTCACCTTCCGAGATGCTCGTATCTAAGATGGAAGTCTCTGACTCCATCTCCAATCTCAAGATCAGTGAAGCCCAGCGGGAGGTCGAGGAAACACCTTCGAAACCCATTGTACCCCCACAACCCAGTGGCAATTACGATGTGGACGAGAGCGTCAGAGCCTGTAAGGTTGAATGGGTACACTTCGCGTACATCTTATTGAAATTGATTCAGCTTTCCCTGTCCCTGGAACAAGAGTCGTACATGCACAAGATTATGGCATGTCGCTCTGGGGTAAGACCGCAAAAGTCATTGTCAAGCTCCCCTTAGGAGGAAATGAAAGCTACTTCCTCAAGGTCGGGTCACCTCATAACGATGCGGTACCCAACAATTGATTATAAATCTCCAGGTTGTTACTTTGGGAGCTACAGGGAAGGATATGTGCGAAGGCGAATATGAATCTTTGAAAGCAATCCACGCTGTTTCTCCTGGCTTCGTGCCAAAACCCTATGCTTGGGGGAAATATGCACAGGAGGATCCCGAAACCTATTTTCTCCTTGCAGAATTTCGAGATATTGGCAAGCAGGTACGTATTGCAAGATCTCCATTGATCACAACGGAAGTAAGATGTTGTTGCCAATACTCCTTGCCTGCTATCTGTTGCTCTCTAGTAGATGTTCCGAAGGAGTTTTCGTTTGCCGGTCACCTCCACCATGGAATCCCTTCCTCATTTCGTGTCACTGTCTCGAGGCTAACCAGCAAAAGCCGGCAAGTCCTATAAAACTCGCGGCTGGCTTGGCCAATCTACACAAGAAATCTGTATCTCCTACTGGAAAATTCGGGTTTCACATGGCAACCTGTCACGCCAAGATCGCTCAAGCGGTCGACACTTGGGAAGTCTCATGGTGTGCTCTCTATACTAGACACCTTGGCCACGTAATGACCTTGGCAAAGCCAATCCTCCAATGGCCTGAATTCGACGTTGTGTGCAAGCTTACGCTTGAAAAAGTCGTTCCTAGGCTTCTCCTGCCACTGCAGTCGGAAGGACGGTTCCTCAAACCCTGCCTTATTCACGGTGACTGCTGGGATGGTAAGTTACGGCTTTCTCACGCAACGATGGCCGTCTATCTAATAAGAAAGGCAACACTGCTTTAGATCAAAGAACGGGGGATGCTTTTGTGTTCGATGTCTGCTCGTTCTTCGGTCATAATGAATATGACACTGGCAACTGGCGGGCACCTCGGCACCGTCTAAGCAACAAGACGTATATCAGAGAGTACAAATCTCGGTTTCCAGTATCACCTCCGGAAGACGATTGGGATGCCCGCAATATCCTCTATTCGCTAACATTCAACATCGGCAATACAATTTACATCCCTGGTTCTAGCCAGAGACAGGTAGTCTATGATGATATGACGACTTTGTGTAAGTTGTTTTACGCTGATGATCTAAAACGAGATCTGAACAGTATTGGAAGCATGGAACCCGAAGATGAGCCGGCAACAGCGGGCATGAATGCTGATGAGGAGGACTTGGAAGACAAGGTCATGGAGGAGGAGGAAGAGGAGGAGGAAGAAGAGGAAGAAGAAGAAGAGAAAATAGAGAAATGATAGTAGAAAGTAGTAGCAGAGAAAACATACCAAGTTGATTGGTCTAAGTAGCGACTGGGTCAGATTATGGACAAATATTGGCATCAGAAGAATCTAGCGAGGAGGCAGTGTGTTTACGGAACAGAGTATCGTACAGTATCAGAGCAGTTCACCAATCGCACCCCATAGTTACATACGTTCATAGTGAAGTATCGAAGGAGGAACTAGAATAGGTCTCACAGATCACGAACCTCAAACCCGCCATGTCTACCACCAAACCCAACCCCGCCAACTTCCCACCCGTCCGCGCCTGTATCTTCGACGTCGACGGCCTCCTCATAAACTCCGAAGACATCTACACCCAAATCTACAACAACATCCTCCACTCCTACCACAAACCCGACCTCCCATGGCGCATCAAAGCCAAACAGCAAAGCCGAGGCCGCGAGGTATATATCACCACATTCCTCCCCCTCTCTAGCCTGTACACTAAACAGCAAGTAAACTAACAACACAGGGTATGCACCACCTCCTCGCCTGGGCCCAACTCCCCATCTCCTACGATGACTGGACCGCAAAAGTAACCGCCCAACACCCCCTCTTCAAAACCTGCACCCCCCTCCCCGGAATCCCCACCCTCCTCTCCACCCTCTCCTCCCCCACCACAACCCCACCCCTCCACCTCGCCCTCGCCTCCTCCGCCACACGCACAACCTTCCAGCTCAAAACCTCTCACCTGCCCTGCATCACCTCCCCATTCCCCGTACAAAACCGTGTCTTTGGCGACGATGCGGCGATGAGCGATAAGAGGAAAAAGCCGATGCCGGATTGTTTTTTGCTGGCGTTGGAGAGGATTAATAAAGGTTTAAGGGAGGGGGAGAGGAGGGTGGAGGTGGGGGAGTGTTTGGTTTTTGAGGATAGCGTTGCGGGGGTTGAGGCGGGGAGGGGGGCTGGGATGAGGGTTTGTTGGTGTCCGCAGGAGGGGTTGAGGGGGTTCTTGGGGGGGAGGGAGGGAGAGGTTTTGGAGGGGAGGGGTGGGGGGGTGGAGGAGGGGCAGGGGGGTGAGGAGGAGGAGGAGGAGGGCGATCAGGGGTTTGAGGGGGTTTGGGAGGGGGAGAGGCGGCTGTGGTCGGAGGATGGGCGGGCGGAGATGGTGATGTCGCTGGAAGAGTTTGATTATGAGTTTTATGGTATACAGGTTGAGCGAAGTGGAGTTTGATGGGTTATTCGTGGCGTTGATGTGTGGATTTAGGGATCCGCTGGATGATTGTGGCAGATGGACTTTTCGGATTGTGTCTGTTTGTACATTTGTATGGCACATATGCCAGACGTCTATGGTTTCATATCCGAAACCTATTTGTTGTTCGCCAGGTTCTGCTGCACCATACCTCCAATCTTGCCGTCTGCGTTGAAGTTCTTGCCGATTGCGCCCTCCTTGTCGAGTGGGCCTCCAATCTTCTGTGCAGTACCTCCGAGGGCACCGTCGGCTGTTGATCGTGTCGTTTAGCAAATGGCCCAGTATCCCCGCTTGTCAAGCAGAAGTATCGGATGGGTAGAATATCGTACCGTTGAACATCGACCCTACCGCACCGTCTTTGGAGAATATGCTGGTGCCTGTTCCGGTGGTCTTCTCGCCAGCGGCGGGCTGTTCGATGTCAGGGCATTGTCAAGGCGAGCAATGGACGGAGACGATCTCACTGTCTGCTTCACTGTCTCGTGGATGCCGCTGGTCATTTCACTGTGGCCCATGGCGGAGTTTGCCCCCTGTTCCATCGACTTTGCTGATTGATCGCCGTCCATTTCAAATGCTAGAGCCGGGTGATCTGTGACAGGGAGGAGATTTGCGTGAACTGAAACAGGCTGATCGACAGGAAATGTAGTAGTAGGGTGATCAAGGATGGGAAGGATTCATGCAGTAAGGCGGTTGCTTGGTGGGATGGATAAGAGTAATCGTCATACACCGAAGTCTGCCGGTCCATACCCCGCGAGGCTGAGAATGACGCAAGCCAAGCATGATCGCCGAATTGAATCGCAGGGGGGCCCAGATTATTACCTACAGATCAAGAGCCATGATAACTTTTGTCCGAGGCAGACACTCTTAAGCGATGGACCCTCAAACGAGATAGGGCTAACCCATAGTACGCCAAACGCTCTACGGCGTCAGCCGTGGCCGTGGGCGCCTTTTTGGCCCCCAGATAATATCGTCCCGCCGTGGGTTTCCTTTGACCCCTTACAAGGATGACCATCAAGCTCAAGGAGCGGCGTCAAGGATCTTTATCATAGCGTGGACGAAAGAGGAAATTGGACGTTGAAGGATGACCGAACAAGGCAATCTCACAATCTGATATTGCGGGACCTCGGCAAGATATTCAGCTAGATACCCGCCTAAGCCCATCTTGGTACGCTAGTGAGGGCTTTCCAACGTTCGACGCAACCGCTCTCGTAAAAAGAGATGCGGGCGTCCCACTGAAGTATGGTGCCCTTTGTAGGTCTGCATAGCACGAAGGATGCCATGCTCAGCTCGGCACTTATGACCTCGCTGTCACCATCTCCTTTTCGAGCAGTGTCCTACTGCATCTTGAGCGCATCTTCTTTCTCCCCACAACTCGTTTCCTGCTGCAGTCCACCGTTGAGCTTCGCTCTGTCAGGCACAGAAGTCTAATCTGTTTGGCTCGGATAATGGCTCTGTGCTTACCTGCATTAACCCGCATATGACATCTAGCTCCAACTGGGTCCCATCCCCTCCAAGACCATTCACGGGGAAGGTGCTGATGTGCGAAATTCGATATGTCATCTTCCGTACGATCTGCCACTGTCACCCCAGAGCCTCTTCGCGCGCCTACCCCCACCGCCAACGACTTCCCCACGCCACAGGGTCAGATGTTTCATGTGACCAAGCGTGATCAGGGCCTGGTGTCTCCAGCGCAATCATCATTTTCCTTTCCGGACGAAGAACAACCGCATGCTGTTTCGACGCCTGGAGAGAGTATGGAAGAGAAGTCAACAAATAGGAAACCTGACCGAGGTGCTGCGGAAGAGAGCGCTATCAGATCGGCGACCAATGGAACCCCGCAACAACAAGAGCTTCGGAAAAAGAAGAGTCAATTCTACTCGGAAGTTTTCTCGTATCGGGAACCCAACCTGTCGCCGAAAGATCGGATATATAAAGATTCGGTCGTTACGGCGGAGGTCAGGACGAATGTCATTGTACGCCGGAACATCCATCGTCGCTTGATGCACCAAGCTGACCCGTCTGTCGACAATAGATCAAGGACGAATACGAATTCTTGCAAGACTTTTCCCAGCAGTTGTCGCAACGGTATCAGAGACCTACCTCCTCCATATTCATTACCCTCAACCATTCGGCATGCCTCCTGTTCGGCGGAACCTTCGATTCAGCCTACCTGCTCACCATCAGCGCTTTACCTTCCCAACTCCTTCCTACGACCAACAAGCGAAATGCTGCGCTGCTTCAAACCTATTTGGCCGACTCCTTAGGCGTGGCTCCCATACGAGGCGTCGTTCGCTTCACCCGCATCCCAGACGAAGATCTTGCCTGCAATGGCACCACCGTCCTCGGACAAATCGAGAATGTGCAGAAGGCGTCGGGAAACCCCAATGGCTCGAGAACAGGATTCTCTGCCTTTCCCCCACAGCAAAGTAGCCGAAAACCCTGCCAAGCCAAGCCGAAAGATCTCCGGTTGAGAGAAGGAATATCGTCCGTTCCTATCAGTAGAATTGCCAGTCCGGCAATGCAGAGCCCTCCACTACCCGCCATACCCACCCAGAAGAGCGCGATGGACCTGAAGGCGGAGAGGGTACAGAAGCTAGGCAGGAGGCGGTCTTTCATGGCCATATTTAAGAAATAGAAGGCTAGATATGTTGGAATGTTGGTGTAGCTCCACCACGGTGGGTCACGGATGTAAAATATGGGTCATTTTGGTTTGGGATGGAAAGCAACGTTGCATGTGGATTGGGCCGATCCGACGGCATTGCTGCTAGATCATTACGAACAACGCAAGGAACGCTAGAAGAGGGTGGTAGAGAGTATTTAAAACCTCGCTATATATATGTGCTGGAATGATAGCCTTTTCAAAAGAACAGCTGCTGCCTAGACTTGGAGCTGACGCCAACATGCAGGCATTGAGCGAAGGATCGCTCCTCGGACGTGTGAAGGGGGGTTTTCCATGGAGGAATCATGTGATGAAACGTCACCATCTCTGCAATTGGGATGCGCCTACAACGATGCGAATGATGAGTTGTCAAGCTTGATTCGGAGGTGTACAACAAATCCGCAGCTCTGTTCCATCCCCCTCCACCTCAACCAAGATCTTGCGAACCTCACTATCTACCTCTGGCCGAATATATATAACAAGCCCACAGCTCCATTCTATATCTTCCAACTCTTCTATGACCACACCACCCTCCCAGTCTATCAGCCCCCACCCCATCAAACGTTAAGAGCACCCTCCTACCAATCTCCCCTTCTTCTCTCTCGCTCAGCTTCTCCTTCTCCGTGAAGAGCTCGACACCCTCGCTACCTAGGACACTGGCCTCATACTCCTCGTCCAGGTCTCCGACCGCTTTGGCCAGTGCTAGCAGCATCGACTTTCGTAGGTAAGGTCCCGTTACCGCAATCGCTCGACATCCTCACTGCCTAGGATACTGGCCTCATACTCATCGTCCAGGTCTTCGGCCGCTTTACCCAAAGTCAGCAGCACTGACTTGAGTAGGTAAGGTCCCATCGTTGCGAACGGCTTGCCGGTAGGCAGATTGACCAGAAAGTGCTCCCACCCGGATTGACGGTTTCTTTTGTTGCGTGACAATGTTACGATAGAGTTGTAATATAGGAAATGGCCTGCTGGTCGGTTTGTATTCTAGAAATAAGTCTCCGTACCCTCTAAAAAATGTGTAGCTGTTGCTACCAGCAGTAGCGGAACCAAGGCATGAATCGTCGCTCCTCTCTCTCCCTGAAAAACAAACTTTCTATATATAATACGCAAGGTAATGCACAATACGCCAGACGAGATAAGGCGGAGCTCGATCAAAGATGACCTGGAGGCGATGCGTTCGGACATTGCAGGTACGGCAGAGAGGAAAAGGCAGAGCTTGGGCCTTGTAATCATCAGTCAGAGCGAACATACAATTGAGGTGGGTGGACACCGGGTGATCGAACGGTAACCCTGGCGGCAGGCAGTCCACTGGCGCTTTCTCAAGACTTGTAAAGACACGTGCCTTTCCAATATGCTCGGGGAGGATGTATCGACATTGCGGACAGTATCTGGTCCTAGCCGTTGTGAAGGCGACCGAAGGTACTCCTGCGAATAGAGCACTGTATGCATCGATAACACTAAGTGGAGGAGGCGAGTCTGGATCGTTCGCAGGTATTTCCTTAAAAATGGCCCTGCAAGACCAAAAGATCCGCATGCTGACATTGAACTCTAGAATAGATTGATTCGAGAAGGGCGATAAAACCCAGCTCTATTCTCGGGATCATCGTAGATAAGGAGGCCGCCGGATTATCATTCCTGGATTTCTCGGGGTAGAAGAAGTCTTTATGTCCTTTTTCTGATATATATATACCTAAAGGTATCTGCGTTGCGAGCGTGGCATAATCTGGCAAATGTGACCGTCATCTTTAACCGAACCCAAACCGCATGGATCCTTCATCGTTTGTATCTGACAACGCCATTATTGCCGTCGATAGGCACGAGAGTTTGTGAGATCCTGATTAATCTGAACCTCTCTCGAAACATCCTTCTTTTCGAAGAACGACTCTTGCTGCCTCGATATCCATTGCATAGCAGATTGACAGGATTTTCGGCCATCTGGATCTTCTATCTTCAGATCGGCGTATGATCCGCATCTATGAAAGTAGCTAGCGCAGGATATCTGTCGGCAAAGGCCTTTGCCCTCCAAGGACGTAGATCCCATCTCCGTTGACGATCACTCCCATTGCGCAACAATGTTACGACAAGGTAGAGAGATAGGAATCGTGCTGGTGGTCGGTTAGCATTCTTGAAATCGACCTCCTTGCCATCTCCGCATCCTCTCTTTGCTTCAGTCGCGATTCTCCTGCTTCTACCCATTGTATTAAAAACCAGCCTGAAGGTTTGGAATACGCCATGCGAATATGATATTATTCGTAGAGCAAGTATGTGGTCTCGTAGCAAAGGAGGTAACGTAAGTATATGGAAGTGAGGTTTAAATTTTTTTTCTCTTTTCTTTTTTTGAGTGACTCTTTTAACGAAGTTCGGCCCATATCCATATTTACAGCGGCATGGTTGGTTATCTATATCTTTCCCTTTCGAATTGGCTTTTCATCTGCATCCCCCAGAACAGGCACAACGCGGCCTTGGTCATCGGGCGTTTCAATTGCCAGAAAGTTCGCCCCTTATCAGTTACATCCCCCTTCTCGGTGGAAGGAGTGGTCATCTGTATCTTCCATCTGCAGATCGGCTTCAACTTCCACCTGCATCTGAAAGCACCAGCACCATAATTCCGCTGTCGAAGGCCATGCCATTTCTACAGACGTGTGCATGAGTATGCAGTTGTCGGCTGTGTGGAGGCGTGAGCCCGCGCCGCTTCTGACCGTGTAGTTCAAGGCTGCAGGACCGATCGTGCTGGGAACACTGGAATATACGGCCGGCCGCAGCCATCACCATGTGATCGTCAAGCCAACTACCCACGAGAGGAAGCGCAGTACCGTTCCTTTTCTGCACGCACATATGATAAGATCGTCCATAGGAAGGGTAATATAGCAGCAGCAGCGGCGTTTTCAGGTCGGGAGTCTATAATCAAAGAAATCTCTGAGAGAGGTAGAGTAAATGAAAAGGAAAAAGATATATATGATATATAGAGTGAGAAGTGTTTTCATGAAAGCTCCTTGGCTATCCAGCACTTACCATAGGATCGTCAAACCACCTGCGCAAGAGGTGGCGCAGTAGACTTTCTGTTTTCTACTTTTATGTAGCTTTCCTTGCATCATTAAATAGAAGCAGGTTAGCTGTGCTGCGATTGTACGTTCCATAGCGCACTGCATAATGGGATGATTCATAAGAAGAGTAAAGAGGACGACAAATATATATATATAGTGTTGAAAGGAACAAAGATGCTTCATAGAAAAGCACTTGTGAGAAGCGTGTTAACGAAAGCTCCTCGATTATCCATCACTTACCATAGGATCATCAAACCACCGAACTCGCATATACCGTTGAATATTGGCTTATACCAGACTCCTGCCAGAGTTGCTGAAGAAATCCAGTCCTGCCGTATGTGCCCACATGCCCCCGCGAGAGGTGGCGCAGTAGGATATCTGTTTCCGTCTATCATGCAGCTTTCCTTGCATCATTAAATAGAAGCAGGTTAGTTGTGCTGCGATTGTTCCATAGCGCACTTCATAATCGGAGAATTCATAAGAAGAGTAGAGGAGATTTAAGTAGTGAGAGGGAAAGGATACTTAATATAAGGCCCAAGATCTAAAATCGGATTGACAAAAGCTCCCTAGCTACCTATCCAGTCCAGTCTCATCACTGCGTTCGCTTCCTCTTTCAGCTATCGCAATCGCTGTCTGTATATCTGTCTAACCGATCTCTTGGATGGGCAGGGTACGGAGGTAAAGGTAGGCAGGTATGCGGAGGACAGGACATGATAATAGTGGTAGGATTAGAGTGTCTAGTTGGTATACTTTGCTGGCTGTGGACAGGGTTACGGTGATGACGAACCCGGCGGATGTCTCACCCTCCACGTTGTTGAATGATGGGGGTTGCTGAAAGTAGCAAAGACATCAGAGATTGCATTTTTTAGTGGAATCGTTCGTTGAACTTATAGCTGGGGTATAGATGAGTCGAAAAGTTCGACACCAAGTGGTAGCTGTTCTGAACTACACGTCAGCGCGTAGAGGGAGGTACCATAAAGCTGGGGACGCAAGGATAGACTAATGTTCTTCTATGCTCGCATGCAAGCATTAACCCGGGCTTCCTTCTTAGACTTTTATGGAAGTGAGGTGGAAAGTAGGTGATCTGTAGAAAGTAGCAAGGAGATAACAGTAGCGAAGCTGCCGGCGGTGAATGCGTGCTCACTGAACGTTGGAGGCTACTGGTAGTAGCATAAGCACTATTGATTGGATTGTAACATGAGGTTAATTGACGATAGGGGGAGAGAAGGAATCTTCAAGCGCCGTAGTAGTATATATAGGAATCAAGATAAGTGTATGAGTGTATATAAAATTCCTGCCAGGCCAAGCCGCTCACAGGCGACAGCGATATCGATCTCGAATGCAACTGCCGCACACTCGGCAGCAGAGTAAGTAGAGGTCTCAGCTGCTTTAGCAAGATATTCTTTCAATATGTTGCGTTCTGGCCATCGATTTCGGACAGACGTCAGACTAGGTACGAACGAAGTCATCAAGCAACTCGGAAAGGAGCTGGTTGAGAATGTCGTTTGTTAGTTCATTGATGCGATCCGGAGGGGAGTGGGAAATTAATTATAAATTGTGTTGGCCGCGGCGCTTAATATCCCAAGCAGTCTGGTTCGTGAGAATGATGATCGGCGATGCGACATATTAGGTTGGAGCAAGTCACCAAGAACGCTTCCATTGCGGCGAGCATTTTCTCTTCTCTATATCTAGCCATTGCTTTTAGTAGCAGCTTTTCATCGTACTATATCATATAATCGGGGTCGGTTAGGTAGTTAAAAATACCCTTAAGGGGGTAAGATACTTTCCTATTAGGGATCCTAAACTGCTCATCTCTTTCAGTCTCGACGTTTTCGATCATTATCTTGGTATGCTCTAGTGGCTCTGCTCCGAAGGGTAGAGCGAAGAGGTTCAAATTAGAGTTCGAAAGGACTTTAAATCAGCGTGAGTTGATATAGTTGGCCGAGCGCTGTCGCTGGAACTGAGGCTGATACAAGGTATGGTGGCAGGCGATCGAGGGCGAAATATGGGACATCATTTTCACCTTCTTGCACTGTGAACATGACACTGTGCCTGCTTCCAGCGTATGTAGGCTGAAAGCGCAGACAAGCCTGCTCTTGCCAGGTCCTGGACCGGCGGCGTTCGACGTTGACATCACAACCGAAACCGGAGTATTCTATTTTGAGCGGCGAGCCCGAGTGGGACCGAGTACTGTGACTCCGTCAGCCTGAGCATATCCATCCGGCATTGTGCGTCCAAGATACGCGGCAGGAGGTGCGATGAAATATTGTGGGTTGTGAGAAGGTGGATATGATGCTGGATGTGGCTGGGATGTGAGCCTGGAATAACGGGGAAGAAGTTTTGGTGGGTGTCGTGTAATGGGAGGTTTTGAGTAGGGAGTAGATATAAGTAGTAGTATGATAATTATCATAAAGATAGATTACTATACGGCTGGTTTTTGTATATATAGGTGGAGAGTAGGTGTATGTCAGGCTCCGCTTTGGAGGATACGGCATGTACTTGTCGCTTCGGGTCAGAACGGCTTTTGTTTCACCCTTAGTTGTCGTTTCCGTATTATTGCAGCTGAAGAGGCGTGATGAGAGATATCGAGTTGTGAGATGGTGGGTATTGTGCTGAATATGGCTGGGATGTGAGCCTTGAATGGATCGTCGAAGCGTACAGTTGTTGTGGTCACTTGAATGGCGAGAGGTTTGAAGTTTCGAATAGAAGGTTATATTATCGACATACGCATGGATTATCACATATATAGGAGGATAGACGTAAGCAATATAGTAGATTATTAACTACTAGATTCAAAACGGCTTCAATTTCGGCGAGAGATGTCGTTGTTGTATCACTGGAGCTGAGGAGGCATGATGAGAAATGTTAGATACTGCGCTGGATGTGGTGCTGGAATGTTGGTTTGGAAGCAGAAGATAGGGAAGTTATGGTGAACTTTTGAGTGGTGGGAAGTTTTGGTTATTGAATAATGGAGTATAATGGAGTGGGAATAATCATAGAATTAGATTGTTATATATATAGGTGGAGAGTGAATATACGTAAGATACAGCAGATATCTTTCGATTTAGGTCAGAGCGACTTTGCTTCAGCGTCAATTGTCGTTGTTATTGTATCACTGTAGCCGAGGAGGTTCGATCAGGAATGGTGAACAGCAGAAAGCCTGACATTATGAGGGAAAATAAGCCTCGGAATAATGGTAACGAAGTTGTGGTGGTTTTCCTATCGATAGGTGTAGATGGCGAAGTGTGTGTATGGTGGGGGCTCTAATTATACGAATAGATCGGTATATATATAGGCGGTACTTCGATCGATGGAAGCTTGCGAGTATGGAACAGAAGTGCAAGATAGTGTGGTGATGAGTACGAAAATGGATCGGTCTATATGTAGCTGGAAGGTAGATGTAAGTGACAACGTAGAACATTTTTGTATTCAAGTAGAAAAGTGAGGATAGCAGTGAATTATAATGCGTCACTGGCACGGCAAGAAACATTTTTCACATCCCAACTCACATCATCATCTATATACGCTGGTCGGTCATTTGTTCAGGTGTTAGCTTGCTCTATCTCAGCCGGAAACGCAGGGCTGCCTAGATTAGATAGGCAAGCTTGCTTCCAGTTCGTGGGTGTGAACTTGTCGACGATAGCCTTGAAGGCTTCCTGGACGAGATTAGTATAGAGCGAGATGAGTCGGTCATAACACTCACCAAGGTGCAAAAGGTCTCATCGCCTTCTAGATGCTTCCCAGGTAGCCTGCACCCTGGCACAGTCATGGGACGGTCATTGTAGCGTATTCGAACGTAGTGACCTTTCAGTCTGGTTTTCTCCGTATCTGTGAGCTGGTCTGTTGGTTTCCTCGAGATGCCTCCGGTCGCCAGCTGAGGTTTTCCAGCACGACCGAATATTGTCTTGAGAGGGTTTCGATTTTGCTTTTGAGGTGTGGTAGCTGTGACTGCTTCATCCGACTTTTCACCACCAATTGATTCACTCTTTGTATCTGATTCATTGAAGAGCTCGAAAGCAATGGCGCTTGTATAAGGCGGCCAATTCTCTCCGTCGAAACACCCTAAACTGGACAAGAGTGCTGCAAGCGTGGTATCGTGACAGCCGCTCATGGCAAATTTGATGTTCTTTTGACTTCCTCCTTCAGCACCTAGCTTACCACCCCCACCACCAAGTTCAAATAATCCATCATTGCCGCCATTTTCCACACTATCAACCATGCGTGCAACAATGTCGCCAGCAAGTGCACCAATACCGACTTTGCGGTATTCGTTGTTCTCCTTGAAACCAGAGAACCACTCCTCGACGCCAATTTTATCGATGATAGCGAGGGCTTTGGGGTCATAAAAGGATGATGGGAGTCGGGTTTCGGGGCCATGAGCGAGGGTGGAGTTTATTGTATCCATAATCCCGGAGAGACGAGGGTGAGAATCAACCTTCACTGGAGCCTTGTCTGGCATCCACTTACTCATAAGTGAAGTGAGATAATTCATTTCTTTTGTTTCATTCCCTGTGAGTACTCAATACTCGATGATCAATAAAACTGGTCATTCACAAGGAACCTACAGCGTTCCGCAGTTCTCTGGCCAAAGGCTTTGCTGAGTTCACTGAATCGACGACACATGGCTTCGTTTGGGTACAGAGTTTCGTCCTGAATTGTCCGTGTGATAATAGTTGGGGGACGGAACGTAATTGTTCGTGCCGAAGAAGGATACATTCCCCAGAAGCTCTGCTGAACACTTTCTAGGGCTCGGGCCACTGGTGTCGCTCTCAAATAGATCATGTCTGCATCGCTGATTATGCTTGGCATGTATCTCAGCTGGTCAACGTAGAGTTTCCGCAAGCGTTCGCCTAGTGCCAAAGTTGTCTCACGACCTTTATCAGTCATTTCGCCTAAGTTACTGCGTATTCTCTCAGTCTCTTCGACATTGTCGAGTGTTGACTGGACTTACCACACGCCATCAACTTCACCATTTGGTCCAGCCGATAATACTGAGGCATCATTGTCACCAAAAGTCTCCAGACGTCTTCGCCAGTGAAGGTCGTCCCATGAAGACCAATCTGTCTTGGTCATCAAGACGCTTGAAAGGCGTTTCGCCGCATTACAATACGGCCAGTCTACTTCAGTCATCAGAATGCTTTGGTCTTCCTCAAATGGAGAGAGGGCGCTACCGTACAGGGTGAGAGCCCTGCCTGTATTCGGCGTCATTAACGTTTTTGAACAATGTGGATATCTAGCATTGGAAATCTCACATTTTGGAATCTTCCAGAGACCGGACTCCTCTCACCTACAAAGTTCTTCAGTTCGGATCGGATACATCGCAAGTCTGTAAAGAAACGTCGTAGGTACCATGTCGAAGAAGCTGCCGAGAATTAGGGTCACTCCCCGGCTGCACCTCCCTTTTCAGGGTGTTATAGGAGACACCAGCAAGGATTGTCTGGATATAGAATACGAATATCACTCACAATTTGCACCAGTTGGAGGTTCAATTTCTTTGGGTACAAGCGATCTAACTCATCTTGGGTGTATGGCGGGCGGGGAACAAAAGTGGTCATGGTGAATAGTTATGGGATGACATTAGAATAAGGCTCAGGCACCTCTGATTCTATGTAAATGAGTATGTACGTCGTAAGATGAGAAAATTGTTATCGCAATATGTAAAGCACGAAGATCAATCTACTAAAACAATTTTACTCACGAATTCTTAGCTTGTGCAAAACTCCAACATCTCCTTGGCACTCAAAAGATACAGAAGATTACAAAATACTGGTGCCTTTCGTACCAAGAAGTCTGAAGACTAGAGCAAGAGTCTTGCAAGCGCTAACAGTCTGGTGGGAGAAGATACAGACACTCAAAAAGGTAAACAATGCCGCTGTAAGCGAATGACGGATTGACATCAGAGAGAATGCCATAATGGTCCGCAAGCCCTGTTCCTCTTGTAAGTCCCCAACAAGGTCAAGTAGTCAGTCCTGCTGATATAGTCAAAGCTCAACATTCCGTCCTTTCCCCAGATGGTGCCCTTATCGCGACTCTACACGCGTCCTCCTTGACTATCTCTGCCTACAATGGCGTTGTCCTCCGATCCATACCTGTGGCACCAGACTTTGTCTCGAAGTGCCGGTTCGTGCGTTGGTCGCGTCAAGATGACCTGGCGAATAGAGTGTCATCTGAGCAAGCAGACAAGAAACAGCCGTGGCCATGTAGTCGCATCTTGCTTGCAAACGATGACAACATACGCGTATATGACGTCAATGACGCAAATTGGTCTGGCATGATCGAACATGCCGCCAGCAATTGCGGCAGATATGCTGATGTCGGTTTCGGACACAACAGCAATGAATTGCTACTCTTCTCTGACTTTGGGGTCAAGCTTACAATATGGTCGCTCGTCACACGTCACGGCGTCGAAATAAGGGACCCCAAATACATGGTGCGCTGTTACAACCACAGACCGCGAAGCGGGCATATGGCCGTCTTGACTAGGCCATATACTCATGATATCCTCATGCTTCTCAATCCCGGAGATCACGGTCTCATCAAAAGTATTGATTTACCCACTGTGGACGCTGAGGAAGTGTTATGGAGCCCAGATGGTCGATGGCTTGCGATACGAGATACACCGAGCAATGGACATAAAGTGCTGATCTACACAGCGGATGGACACCTTTTCAAGATATACTCGCATGACGAGAACACCAATGATATTGGACTAGGTATAAAGGTTGTGGAGTGGAATCCTTTGCACAGCATATTTGCACTAGGGGATTACAATGACAAGGTCACAATCCTCAGCAAGAACACTGTGATACATCCTCAAGCTATTGGATCGTGGGTGAGGCTGACATTGTCACAGTTCTCTCCAATTGCTAAATTCCACCATCCGGCCACGATAACTCTACCCAATGTGACTATCTGGCAAGAACAGCTTGATGCCTCAAAAGCGCGGAATTATATCGTAGCACCACAACCTGCAAATCCGCCAACATCTACCTCCCTCATGAAAGCGGACCACCCCGTCCATGGAATTTCTATTCTAGCTTTCAATAGCGATGGAGATCTATTAGCGACTAAGAGCGATTCAATGCCCACCACCGTCTGGATTTGGTCGTTACAGACGGGCGGGGTTGTAGCAGTTCTGATACACCATTCGCCCGTCAAACACATGTCATGGCACCCGACGGAATCAGGCCTTTTGCTTATCCATTGCGCTATTCCTGAACCAGCAGTTCATCTGTGGAAGTCCACGTGGGACGTACCCCAGATCGTAACTCTTCCTCTAAGAAGGAAAAGCGGCAGACTAGAAGCCAGTTGGCTCATCAGCCCCACCTCTTCCCAATTCAATCTTATGTTGACCTCGACTCACCAATACATCACATCTCTGATTTCCAGCTCGGGCGAGGTAGTGCCCGGTGCGCCAGGCCTCTCTGACGGTGCTCAGTCCAGAATTGTAGGAGCTGAAGACATGTTCGACGAAGGTAATTCTCTTGACCTTTCACCCATCAAGATCACTCATGACGAGACCTTGGAGGTGCCTGATCCTTTTGGTGATGGCGATGACTGCTCTGGATTAGGTTTCGGATTGAACAATGAAATGGTCGACGATACATTTCACTACCGCAGACATATTAAAGCAACGAGTTGATATGACCATTGGGCCATTTTCTGTCTGGAAGTCACCAACCTCATGTCTATTGTCTGCTATGCTGCGGAACGTCAACAACCCTCCACTAACAGCGCTCAAAAGTTATATCAAAGCCATGATCGCGACCGTGTTCTCCGAAAGGTTCCCAGGCGTTTTATCTAAATGATGTCCAATGGATCGGAAGCCATGAAGTATACGATATAAGGACGGCTGTCAAATGGTGTTTGGACTGGATCTCCGAAAGCGTCTTCCTTCGACGTTGAGGAGGTGTCGATGTTGCGAAACACTACCATATATGGGTTTCCACCGTGACCCTATCAACCGCATCATCCACCCTAGTTGCTCCTTCACCCTGGACGTGCAAACCGACTTCTAGGGTCCTCTTCTATGAATCTACTTCCTCAGGCCTTCCCATCGAAGTCGCTTACGTCTCCCTCGGCAATCGTACTCCATCGTTCAGCTCGCAGAAGGATACTAGAAGCTATAGGGGAGAATTGTGTATGGCACGAATGGATCGCTACAGCGATACACCAGTAGAAACTTACGACAAGCTAGCCTCACTGCCGGACTGTTTCGACGGAGTCGGGCTTGATGCCAAGAAGAGGAAGGGTCGTGGATTACGAGAAGTCGGTTCAGTCAGGAGGGTACGTTGGTGAATGGCAAGAGGAATTGGCACAATCCAAAGTATGCTTCCGTCCCGTGTCACCAATTGGACCTTAAGCTGGACAACTCGCCCATTCCGCATGCGCACCCTCAGGCTCCTCATATGCAGCGTCCAAAGTCCAGGTCTTCCCCCCGGACTTCCTCCCTCAACATCCTCCTTCTCGCCATTAAGTCAACCAACTATGTACCCTCATTCCCCTCCTCCAGCATTTGGCTCAGCTATCGCGGCCTTTTGACGCACGTTCTTAGCCTCCGCTTCCAGCAGGCAGTCCAGCCGATGCGGAGGTTGCAACAAACACATGGAAACGGTCCGATCTTTCAATAAAAGGTAGCGGATCTAAAGTGGTCTGGATTGATAGGAAGCAGCCAGATGATGGAGCAAAAGGCACTGGATCAGGAGAAGGTGACACGCTCCTGCCGAAGAAGGGCTACGAGATTGATGGCCTGGATTGAGGAGGTGCCATATTGGAATGTATTGTCCAGATGCTACTTTGGAGCTTGGTGACCCAGAGATCGCAAGGGTTTGGAATTGAGCTATTCATAGTTTGAACCAGTTGGTGAGCGCATTGGTTTGCTACATTACTGCCAAACGTCAGATATCTACTACGAATTCAGTATCTGTATGAGGATAGTGGGTCAGAGAGGTCAAGGCAATTTTGAAAGATTGTGACCATTCCAACGATTGCAGACCCCTTTCGCTTCACCATTATTCTTGTCAACAATTGTTCTTAACAAACTCAAGCTAAGCCAGCCCTATCAAAAAGGATCGACGACTAGTCACCTAGCGTCGCTTAAGCCCCGCCCACAGTGCCGATTTGCATCTGTAAGCCTCATCGACGACATCAACGCATCTTCGAATAATCGCGATCATGGTGAGGGAACCCACTACACAAAATAGCCGACACAAAGAGAACTGACAAGATCCTCAGGCACCAGCAGCAGCATCTGCCGGCAAGAAGCAAAAGAAGAAGTGGTCCAAAGGCAAAGGTACGAACTCCAACCCGCAGCAAACATCTACACCCCATATCCCCTCTTCTCAAGTACCAGCGTCCAACTGAATCCTTACGCTTTCCCACCTCGCAGTCAAGGACAAGGCCAACCACGCCGTCATCCTCGACAAAGCCACCTCGGACAAACTCTACAAAGACGTGCAATCTTACCGCCTCATCACCGTCGCCACGCTCGTCGATCGCTTGAAGATCAATGGCAGTCTGGCGCGGAAGGCGCTGAATGATTTGGAGGAGAAGGGGCAGATTAAGAAGGTGGTGGGGCATAGCAAGTTGAGCATTTATAGTGAGTTTTTCTTGAAGATGAGGGAGGGTGGGAAGAGGGAGGGAGGTGAAGGATGCTTGCTGACTGGGAAATAGCGAGGGCGGTGACTGCTGCTGAGTAAACGGGGAAAATACATATCGGGTTGGAGGCTTGGCAGATTTTTCGTGGAGAGAATAGTGGAAGGTCGAGCTCTCATACATTTCATATGTGACACAACCACCAGTCAACCAGACTGCAGACCAAATGCTACCATCGCTACGCCACCTACAACCATGCTCCCCCAACATGAAAATCACCAATCAACCTTACCCCACATCCCCCGCCCTCCTCACCGGCCTCCCCTCCCTAGCCTTCGCACACAACTCCTTCCTCTCCCCCCATCCCCCCCACCCACTCCCCATCCCCCTCTCCACCCTCCCAACCCGAAAATACCTCCCCCCCTTCCCCCCATCAAACAGTCCCTCCCACCCCCTCACAACATCCTCAACCTGCTTCCTCGCAACCCTCCTCTCCCTCTCCCTCCTCACCTTCCTCTCCCTCTTCTCTTCCCTACTCATCCCCCCATCCCCTAACCCTTCACCCTTTATACCCTCCTCCCCTCCAAGATTCTCGGCCGGCATAAACATCTCCTCCACCCCCCTCAAATCCCCATTCAGATCTTCCGCAAAACACCCCGTCACAAACGCCCTCGTCGCATCCCTTCCTGCGAAGAAGGAATAACTACCGCCAGGCCCGTACATATGCGGCGAAGCCGAAACGTCGTAGATAGTCCCATTTAGCGCGAGGAGGATGGGAAGGTTGGTGTCGGTGCCGTTGTAGAGGGTTAGTTGGGCGTCGGTGAGGTGGAGGGGGGGACGCTGGGGGTGCGGGATCTGTTAGTGGGGAGGAGGAGTAGGGTTGGGGGAGAAGAGGAGAGGGGTGAGGAGGGGAATGAAGGGAATACATACAAACCAAGCCCTCATCCGCCCAGGACGCGTAAACGGCGGCCGATAATTCCAAAACAACGAAGAACCGGTTATGAAATAGGAGAGCGTACACGAGAGGAGGAGGAGGCCGGTTAGCAGGCGGAGGGTGTCGAGGGGTGAGATCAGGGTGGTGGATGGCGAATGTTTTGAGGGGGTGGAGGCGGAGGGGGAGGGCGGGTTTGAGGAAGGGTTAGAGGGGATGGTGGGTTTGGATTTTGGGTTGGGTCGGGAACGGAGGGTTGGGGGTGAGGGTGGAGAGGACATTTGGGATGGGATGGATTGAGGGAGGGATGGAGGGAGGTATGGAGGGTGGTGGGATGTATGTAGAGAGTTGGACTCCCGGAGTAAACACCGGTGATAAGACGTAGAATAGAACTACGGTCAATACGTCCTCAGCCACAGTTTCCCACTAGCCACTAGCCACAGCCACAGTCCCCTTGAGCCACACACATACCTCCTCGCCCACCCTACCACCCACCCTCCCACGCCACCCATCCTTCCCCGTCCCCTTCCCCGTCCCCTTCCCCTTCCCCGTCCCGTCCCCGTCCCCTTCCCCCTATCCCCTCCTCACAATCCCCTCCTCTCCTCTCATCTCCAAACAAACCCACTTTACGGTATCTTCCAGCCTTACTCTCACACTCCTATAGCTATCCTAACAACGCCAATTCTTGTCCTATTCTATATTCTATACTCTATTCGAGATGAGACGGAAATGTTGTCTTCCTGTAGAATAGAACATGACGAGGTAGGTACCTTCTATCGATAGCGATAGCGACAGCGAATGTCTTAGGAGTAGGATAGATAGATAGGTAGGTAGGTAACACTATTTTCATGTTTGTACGTTCTTTAAGCGGCATGAAGTACCTATGTTGTACACGCAGGTCTAGATCGCCTATCCTATGTTCTATATTCGATGTGTGGTGTGGCATGTGTGGCCCTGTAGGGTAGCATCAGTGTGCAGATCCAAGTTGGGTCGGTGACGGTATTCTATTCAACCTCATCGTATTCTAAAGACATCTTTCTACAATCACGTACGACTTCTTGTATTTCAACTCGAGTGCTCACGATATAATAATAGAATGATTCAATGCGATACGTTCGTGAGAGCGATGGGCGCGACACCCTCGACGGCCATGGTGATCTCTATCGAAAGCAATGTACTCTTCTCCAATGATGGCACTCACATCCAGGAATGACCGCGCAAAGACCAAATCCTACCTCGTGCTTATCTCCATCCATCCAACATCACAACCGATTCTAAAGTAACCCTCGTCTATCCCGTCTCGAACCCCTTTGGAGGTAATCGTAACCCAGTAGCACCGCCAGCAACAGACAAAACGATACCAGGAAAACATCTCCTACCCATTATCTGTCCCATCTCCAGATCCGTCCTAGCCAACCCTCTAGCTCCCTCCTTGAACCACTCCCATACGCCAGCTCCCACACGAACACCTCGTCGATCCCATGCGCGCCATCTCCATGCAACCACCGCCCATCACTACCCAAGCTCTCTATCGTACCCGAACCGCAGGACTTCACTCCTATTTTGGCACCAAACATGGTAAAACATGGTCAGCAGACCGAGTCGGTGTGCCATGAGACCCCCTTTCTGCAATCTTCAGCCATCGCAATCGACCGCATCCGTCCTTACCGACCTGTCAGAATGCTGCAAGGCTCGGCTACGCGTCCACTAATATCTGTCGGATGGGGTTTCGTGCAGCAGAGTGCCACGTATGTGCCGCGTGAGCTGCATGGGGAGCGGCTTCTGGACATTTCCTTGGTTCCTTCCCGTCCTCCCGATAGCTGCCACGCTGCCATAGGGCCACGAGAGTTTCTGATGGGTGGATGGCACACCCAGAGAGACCGCTCTTTGGGATTCCTCTGGGATGCCAAGATGCAGAGCCTCACTGTTTACAGTCCCCTCGATAGAAGCCCATAAGGGGCTGAGATATAGGGGATCCGCTCTCTGCACCATTGCTATTCATCCTGTCCACCGCTGTAACTCAAAATATAGTTGGCTTATTCGAACGTTCGAGCTCTCCGATTTTCAAAGTGTTTCATCATATATCATCGTACTCAGCCCTAGCGTTCTGATCGCTCTCCCCAACATTGATAATATCGAAGATATGGCTGGGAATACCAGTGCGCCAAAGGCATACAGTCCAATGAACAGCCAGTTTGACAACTTTCCCAACTCTCTATCTGGAAAGTTATGCTGGAAATCGAAAGATATCGAAGTCAGCAAGGATAAGTACGTTGTGGAGTTGACCACGGACGAAATCCGCGCTGTGGAAAGGGCGACTGTCTCCTTCAAGGGTACTTACACTCGCTGTCCATTTGATGAAGGCTTATCAGTTGTCTCTTAAGCACTCGGCAAAGGACTCCCACATCTGAGCCCCGAGACGTTCCCTCTGCCGCAAGTACTAGCCGATCGTCTTGGGCAGATCAGTACACAGCTGCACGATGGCATAGGTTTTGCAGTCTTGCGCGGACTCAACCCTAAAGAGTACACTGACACGGACAACGTGATTGCGTACTGTGGTATAGCATCGTACGTTGGAGCAGAGAGGATCACGAATGCGTTCGGAATGTCGATGAGTACGTCGTCAAGTTTCGAAACCGATATCGTGGTCGATATCATAGGCTGACATTGTATTGTGATTAGATCATCTCCGAAATGCTGAGCACGACCCGAGACCAGACAATCGGGAGACCATGAAGTTGAATGCCTCCAAGCTCTCGGGAGGACTGGTAAGAACATCCGCATTCCATGCCGCCTCCGAGACGTATGGAGCTTTAAGCTAAGTAGCTTTTGTTCTTCAGAAGTTCCATGCCGACCGCTACTACGCTGAGATACTGGCGATGTTCGTCAAAGAGAATGCGGCGTTTGGAGGCGAACAATATCTGGCCAGCTTCTCCACAATATACAACAGGATGATGGAAGAAGATCCCGATAGTTTGAAGGTTTTAGCGCAGGAATGGAAGTGGCCGAAGGATTCCATGTAAGCTGAAGTCTTTCCGTTTCGGTCCGACAGATAAGCTGACGAGACCTAACTAACAGCTGCGATTTGCATGGTCCCGTCATCTACGAATCCGCCGGGCGCGTCCTCGTGCAATTGGTCTGGCAAGCCTTCATCGAGAATCCCGAGCTAGCATCACCAGAGCAGTGGCGAGCATTGGAGGCTGTACAAGGCATTGCCGAGCAAGTCTCAATCGAGCTTGATCATAAGGCTGGCGATATTCAACTCGTCAATAACTTGGCTGTCCTCCACGCTCGCAATAGCTTCACAGACTCCCCAGAAAGCGCTAGACACATACTCCGTTTGGGATTGCGTGATGCAAGTCGCGGCTGGCTTCTCCCAACGCGATATCGGAAGCTGACAGAGTCGGCTTATAAAGCTGTGGAGGAGCAAGATATCCCGGTATTGGACTTTGATCCATACTTCAAGACCACTGTGGCCGCTACTACTGCTCATCACGGCTAGGTTTCGGTAGCTTCGACTTGGCGCTTGGCGTATGTTATATGGATGACTTGAGGGAGAGACGGCCTATAATGAGTACACTCGATAGGATAGTATGCAAGGAAGCGATGGTATATCTGTTTCAACTTCTTCGCGGTACAAGATACTGGTCTGTGAACAATCGGCGAATCCAATGATCGCCTAATTCAGTAACTTCTGGAGTATTTGATCCAGTAGACACAGTCCTAGGCCTCAGAAAGCTTCCGTCTGCTTGCGTAAGTAACGGTGCATGTTTTTAGATCGGGACCAATGGTGCTATTGAGAAAGTTCAACATACCTTGATCTTTGATGATCCGCAACACTTGCACAATATATGCCTTTGATTTAGAGTCCAAATTCTCTCGCTGCACTAATTCATCAAGGTCCCTGTCTGCTGTAGCAAGCGGCAATTCGCCTCTGAAAATGGATCGGAAATGGTGGAGTACATTGTCGGCGGAATAATTCCAATGTTCAATCATCTTTTTTACCAGGTAGCTCACCCGGACTGCAGAGTCCTAGTTCGCAATGTAAGACAGGGTTCTCGAAGATCTAGCAGGTTCACTTACTGTCTCTAGCTGACTTTTCATCCAACCTACAGCCTGACCATGTACATACTGCACATTGGCCAAAGCGATAAAGAATGTGAGGAAGATCTCGAACCATGGTTTATGCCCTGATTGCTGGAAGAGTACTTTCTTCAGCTGCCTTATTAGATCCTCCTGGTCTTTCCGTATGTATTCCCAAATGGCGACATCGATCTGATGGTCGATGGCGGGTGGTAAGGGTCTATCTCCAACGTAGCCAGCAGCAGCATCATCTACGTGCCGAATGCCGAGGGTCTCGCCGCCCTCGAGAGTGCCAGAGCCTGCGCTTAAGATCGTGTTCGTACGTAGACGCAATGCAAGTTTCAATAATTTGCTTTGATATTGATCAGCGTATCGATGTGCTTCACGAAGAGTTATTCGCTCCAACTCATTGGGAACTTGATCCACAAGGTCCCTTTCGAGGGCCATCCGGCCGGTATCTAAGAATCCGGCAACATCACAGAGTAGCTTTGATGTGTCCCGACAGGCATAACAAGGTAACTTTACGATTCTGACACGGCCCTTGTGTTGCCATACGGCGTCAGTGATGTCCCCATAGCGCTTAGCAAACTCATTGCATTCGACTTTGAGTTTTGGTAAATTCGATGAAGCAATCGTAGGGAGCGACCAGCTCAGGCACAGAACTTTGGGCTTCACGATCGTAGACTTCCAGCTGTAATCTCGAAATGCCATGATTTCTTGGTCGAATTCGCTATTCCCTAATCTATTCAACATCTGCGTGAGGGAACATGTTCAATGGGTCTTGCTTACCACGGCGAACCAGACTAATACTTCCCAAGTCTTCCCTGTAGCAAGGTTCAAGATAAGTTCGGGCCTTACCAATTACCTTGACGCATCTAGCACAAGGGTTATTGCCGTCGCACTTGACTCCTGTTAGCCTCTTCCCTATGAAAATACCTCTGACGATCGATCATTTCATGGCTTAGCTTGGTAGGAAGAACTCACATCAGATTTCATAACACGGCAGCGAACACAACTTCCCATTCGTCTCATGGCTTTGGCTTTGGCTCTTCGTACAGGGCTGAGCTTGCCACGTTTCCTTTTCGTGCTGGCTTTGGAATTTGACACTGCCTCTAGATCGTTGCTGTTGGACGATAGTCGTAGCGAATCAGAATAAGTAGCATTCATACTCTGAATCAAGGAATGCTTAGAATTAGGCGGGGAATATACAGCATTGTGAGATATAAGGGCCGAGTCGGCAGATAGGCTGGCCTCGTAAGATTGTAAGTGACTCGATTGGGTTCCTAGTCCCGTTGGCATCAGCAAGAGGTCCTCTGTTCCCCATGGACTTGTTGTAGAATTGCCTGAATGGAGGAGATCCCATGAAGAATAAGATGAATTGGGGACATGATGGTAATAGTCCGGACCTCGTAGAGGCTGAGTTCCGTTGTCATACAGGGGTATTGGTGGAATAAGTGGTACGAAGGACACCTGACGAGTTCCCTGCACAAATTGCTGCGGTGGTTGATGATGATGAAGCGAGGCATCGGCCACGTTCCACTGGAACTCATTCGTTCTTCTAATGAAGTCCCGGGGCATAACGGGCTCAACGATGGCTTGGTCATCGTGAAAATTCTGGTCCGATACAGTTTGCGATGGGGGAGCTTCTATGTGGTCCTTTTCACGTAATCCTTCTGAGTACTGAGACCCAGAGGTCGCCTAGATTATTTCAGCAACAATACACATCCAACAAAACCATGACTTCCCTTACCTCCGTGTCATAGATTGGCGAAAGTCTCAACTCTGGGCCAAAGGCATGGCTATGACTGACATCGAATTGTGAATTTGACAACCCCACAAGTGTATTGGAGGTAAATTGGGTCTCAGAATAATTTGATCCATAATCGAATGGCTCCGAGCCGTGATCCGAGGACTGTGTCTCCGTTGGTGTAGGGAGACCGAGGTACGTATAAGGATCTGTAGAATACGACATTATGACTTGGACTATGAGCCAACGGGTGTGCAACCTTCGGGACAAGAATCCTTTGTTCGGATATCATACCAAGTCTGCCTTTTATATAGCCACCGAGCCGGTAGCTAATTGCATGGAATCACGAGAGCTGAGGCTGGCATCAGGTTGGAGAGGCTCTTCATGCTTCACCGGTTTACCATGGTGAACAAAGAGAGGAAACGATTGGTGCAAGGGCGAAGTCATACGGGATGGTATGGATGGCAAAGAATGTAGCAAAGTGAGGAGAAAACGACCCGGTTGATCGTAAGAATACGCCCGACATGAAGTCCCTCACCTGGTGGATGTGTCTAGAGAAGGCGCACAGTGGTTGAATGCGATATGAAAAGGGTACTAACGAAGTTCGTCGATAGCGGGGTCTGTACCCGCATGGTTCGGTCCGGATTTCGGATTGATCTACCAATTGAAAGCCTGGTACATTAACCGGTGAGGCCTCGTTCTATCACCGTCTTGTTGTATCGTCATGCAATCCAGCACATAGGTACCTAGGTACTTAAGGCTGAGATGTTAGCGCTTAAAACTAAAGTAGCTTACCACTGCCTTTGCAACATATAAACACAAAGGAAATGGAATTCCCAGTTCCGAGGGTCTTTGTCCTTTTATTTTCTCCTCGATAATTGAGATATTCCGACACCTTGGGTCAGATGCAGCGCCTTTCCTCAACATGGAACACACACATGAATCGAGGTATAATGCTTCTCGTTACACCCCAGTCTTCACATTGTTTGACCTATACCCGTCTTCCTGGGAATAATGTGGAGATTGGGGATGGTGAATGACAAACAAGAACAAAGGGCGGAGTTCTGCCCGCACTTCACTCCTGTGTGTGTGACCATGGGTATCGAGTTACACACTGTGAAACCTCAAAATGAGCGAGTGATCTCCTATAAAGAACCCACTGAATGTGAGCATCCGCAGATGGGACCACATCAAGAGCTGGTGCATCAACATTTGTTACGAGGAGGAGCTACCTCGAGCGTTCTCAAGGATGAGCCTAGCTCCGCCACCACCTCTTGGTCGGCTTCGTCTTGCCAAGCTCTCCGACGTGCCACGAATCGCTGTCGTTGCAGCCGCGGGCTTTTGGCATTCTCCCGTTTTCAAATATGAGAGACCCCACTCCAACAGGTTTCCTTATGACACTCTAGCCAGCTACCGAAAGGAATATCACCAGGCCATCATCGATCCAAAAACTGTTGTGCTTGTGATTGAGGATGACTACAAAAAAGATGAAGTGACTAGTGCTTATGACGCGCTCAGCATCGTGTACCCTTCTTTCCACAAGGGGATACCCCCGGAAGAGTGGCCGTCAAGGAAGATGATCGTCGGTGTGGGTAGTTTGAGGCTCCAACCCCATAGTTTGAGGCATGGCAATTTCCAACCTGAAGGTAAGATTAGCGTGGATAGAACTTTGTGGACTTTGGTACTGAGAGAGTAAGATATCGGCATGCCAAGTGATTATTCTTTCAATTGCCGGCGCGACAAAGAAGCTGAGGCTGGGGATCTCTTGGACCAATATCTGAAAGGGCCTGAGAATAAGTATAAGTCACACCAAACCTGATGTAACAGGATACTGACTTCCTCGCGATGTGAGCGCAGATGGTTCAGTAGCCGTCTCGAGATTTCTACCATGGTTGTGCATCCAGCCTATTGGCAGCGTGGCCATGCCTCGGAGCTCACAAGATGGTGTATGGCGCTTGCAGAAGTAGACCACGCTGGGATTGGCGTATCTGCAACGCCCATGGGCCGGAAACTCTTTCACCATATGGGATTCAAGGGAAAGGAAGTAGTTGAGATTAAGGGCTACTGTGGACACCCTGGGAGTATCTCACTATGGATAGGTGTACGTGATCCGGATATGGCAGAGGGAGAATGATTCGTGTCCTAGCTGATACCGTCAAAAATAATTAGCTAAGACCGAAGGTGTTGAGGCCCGGGTGAGATCGAATATTGACATTTCTTTTGCCCCTGGCAAGCTCCACACACCCACACACTCATTTTCAAGGAGACAGATGCGAGTATGGCGTCCCTGTTTGTTAGCTAGCTTTATCTGTTAGCTTCATATCAAATCACGGGAGATTTCCCTGACAGCAAACTCAATCGAAACCGGTCAACACTGTCGTTCAAAGAAAACCCTGCACTCGGCTCGACTTGTATGAAGATCAAGTACCATTAGATCAAACGAAAGCAGTCCTCTTCGGCACGAGCTTCTCATGCGCGTTTACGTGACGTGTGCTGAAGGACTTCAACGCCAACTGATGAACTGAACGGTTGGTTAGAGACTTTGAAGTTGCCCAATTTGAACGAATCAGAGCATGGAACGATTAACCGGTATACAAAGGATTTGGAAACATAAGCTTGAACCATTTTACGGTATGGCGAATCTTACTCCCATAGGGCCGCGTCTGCTCTATTCCACAATGAAGCTTTCCGGCTCTCCGGCCCGTACTCGGATAGAGGGACCATTTGTTCCACAGGTGATTGAATTGTCCCTTCCATCTCCTTTACCGGTGGGTGACAGCTAGTGTGGTCCAACATCGTTGCTAACTAACAAATCACGGGTTTCTTTCTGAACGGTGAAAGGAGGAAAAGCGGATTCTCATTGTACATAAGCAACGGAGTGATCCTAGAGGCGAGCTTGAATAGTTAAGATGAGCTTTCGCCACAATGCCGCTGGACGGTGTGCACGAGAGAAATGAACAGCTAAGCGGTGGGGGGTTCCCACAGATGTGAGAAGCGTATAAGAAGTGCAATGGTGACCATGGTGACAAGCGATGTTATATATGAGTATCCTCATCACCAAAGTTCTGGTATTCACAACTTCGGTGCTTCCTCGAAGACTTGTGGACTGTGGAGCAGCCACCAAAGCCAAAGGTCCCTATTCTTGCTGTCTCCACTCAGTGGTCCGTACATCCATTTAGCATCATTGCTGCCCAGCTAAAATGTGCTCATGACTTCTGGTAGTCCACATATTGCAAACTCGGTACGGCCATGTCCGGAAAGGGCTCGAACACTTCCACCAAGTCGCAGCAAGGGTCACACAGTACCAACAGCGAGACCGCTGCGAACGGTATGGAGGCGAAGACCCAGAAATCGCAAGCTTTCGAGACGGATCTACGCCAAGTCGGAAAGAAGTCCAAGCTTGAACAGTTTAGAGCAGAGAAAGACGGACCGATTTCCGGCCACCTGGTATTATCGACAGGAAAGTTTAAGACAGGGGTAAGTAGAATTCGTCCCATGCGTTGCAACACTGTTATGATCCGCAAACTGATGGGGACGATAGAAAGTTCAAGGAAAGTAGGGATGGAGTGGTATCGGCTATTTCAGGCAGTTGAAGGCGTCGAAGCTTCATGGGACACGAGTCAAAGTTGATCCGGGACGACGTTGCATGATAGTCGAGAGATCATGCTTGTACGATATTGTAATGTCTGTTGGTGTGACGTGGCCGGCGCTATGCTTGGATAAATTCTGATTTATGTAGAGGATCGTACCTGCGCCTTGGGAATTCTCATGTATGCTTCGGATTGGTTCACTTGTCATGTCAATAACGTCTGCCATAAGGTTTAGGATGAAACTTGTCCCGTGATAGATCTGCAGAAGGCCACGCGTAAGTGAGCTTCCCAATTGGCACGTTCGTAGTTTGGTATCGGTTTCTTTGTGTGCTCTGGGTGGCACGAGTGGTACTGATGAGGAGGAAATTACTTGGCGTCCCCGTCATGGTTATGTAATAAGGCCTTGGCTAGTAGCATACATACATGGATTTGGAGTCTCATTGATATCAATTATTGTTATTTCTAGGTGTACGAGTTTGCTTTCAGAACGGTGCATCCAGCATCAGTTGACTGATCCCCTTTTCTGGTACTTTTTGGTCTTGATCTCTTGGCGATAAGAAGAAAGTGCTTAGTAACCTGCCAAGCATTCTATTCGGGCCTTGCTCAGGACTGGACCCTCCCGAGGGTCGGTATCAAAAGTCTCTGCCGACTTTCTCGCCCAATTCCGGGTAAAAGTCGGCAGAGACTTTTGACACCGACCCTCGTCCCAATTATTCGATGGGTCATCTACCCTCGCCGTGTCTCCCTCGCTTTCCTTATTTCCCCAATGCGTTCTTCCCCCTTTCTTCGAAACCACTCGCACACCAGTGATAACACAATGTTTATCCACACCCTTGCACATATCGACAATCGTCAGCGCAGCGCCCATAACTCCAGTGAGCGCCTCCATCTCAATCCCTGTTTTCGCAGTCGTCTCGACGGAAACAGTTATGCGCACGCTACCATAGAGACCGAGTGATCGCTTTTCCCGACTGGCTGCTTCTGCTGCCGATTCTTCTGATAGACTCCACATTGCAGGACTTTTACTATCCACTGGTTCAACCCTGACGACACAGCCTTCTATAGGAATACTGGAATGCGCTAGAGGGATAATCTCTCCAGTCTTTTTGACAGCTTGGATACCGGCTACGCGGGCAACGGCAAGCACATCGCCCTTCGTCAGTCCGTGTTCTCTAATCAGGCGGAGTGGTTCAGGGTTGGCGAAGCGGACGTAGCCGATTGCCGAGGCGAATCGATGAGTGATTCTTTTGCTGCTTGTGGAGATGATGTGAATTTCGGACGTGGGCGTTAGGTGGGGCAAGGCGGATGGCGAGTATGGGAGGGATGATTCTGCGGGTGGTTCATTTGGTGGTGGTGTTTTGGGCGAGGTTGTTGAGATAGGACGGTAGAGAGCTTTGGGGGGACTGATGGCTGCGGAGACGAGATGCAGAGGGATGGCGCTGGGCCTAACAACACCAGCCAGTGACCGGTACAGTTTGGCTGGTGATTTCCTGGCTGGCATTGTTGGCTGTAGTGAATGGGAAAGTAGCGCCAATCGCTGACCTGAAGGTCCTGATGCGTTATCTGACATTTTTCGGTGGGTCAGCCATGTATTGCACCCATGAAGTAACATAAAGTTACGATTAGTTCGTACATCAATTCCACGTACGTACATCGTAATGCATGGACAAAGGACTTAGACCTACCCACCGATCAAAATCATTGGCCGATTCTTCATTTTCTCCAACTCGCCCATGCCCGCATGCTGTTCCTTCTTCCTCTTGACGGCCATCCCAATGACATGCAAGAGCTCTCTCTCCCTCTCGCCATAACCAAGTGGTTGAGGATCACCGGGTAGCGTCTGTCTCCTATCCATCTCCAAATTCTTGATGGCCTCCATCGCCTGTTCGTCTATAGGCTGTCCGCCGTTGTCTTTTCTTAGGAGGTCCCTGAGGCTGACCTCTGCATTCCCAAAAAGACAAACCTTGAGATTTCCGTCGCTTGTAACGCGTAATCGATTACACGTCCCACAAAAGTTATGCGTCATGCTTGTTATAAACCCAATTCTTCCTGCAAATCCTGGCACCGCAAATGTCTTACTCGTATCATTCTCGTGATCTTGCACTTTTCGCAAGCTAGGGTATTTCTCCCGTATCGCACCCACCATTTCCTTGTAGCTGAGCATCTTTTCCTTACTCCACTTGTTGCCGTCAAAGGGCATGTATTCGATGAATCGCACCTCCACATCTTTCTCCCTTCCCATCTCAACGAACGGAATGATTTCCCGCTCATTGATCCCTCGCATGACAACACAATTTATCTTAAGCTTTATACCAGCGCCGAGCTTATTCATCTCCAATATGCGATCAATGGAACGGACGACGGCGTCGAAACCGTTCCGTCGCGTCATGATCTGGAATTGAAAAGGATCGAGGGTGTCTAGACTCAGATTCACGCCCGTCAGTCCGGCTTCGGCCATGCTGTCTAATTTTCGGTGTAGAGCGATGCCGTTGGTCGTCAGACATAACTCTTTCAATCCGTTGCGCCGCAAGTTTCCAATCTGATGCATAAGAGATACTATATCCTTCCGTATCGTAGGTTCTCCGCCTGTCAACCGTATTTTAGTGACACCTTGTGATACAAACAGAGCCGAGAGGTATGTTATCTCTGGTGTAGTAAGAAGATGAGAATGTGGGGACAGCGGTACGCCTTCCTCTGGCATGCAGTATGTACACCGTAGATTGCAACGTTCCGTAATTGAGATTCGGAGATAGTCATGGTGACGGGAGAACTTATCGGTCAAGAAGGAGGAGAAAGGTTTGGTGACTGGAGGGCCTTGAGTTTGAGGTAGAGAGTTACTTGGCACTCGATGAACGGGTGAGAAGGGAGGGAGATCATGGATGGGAGAAAGATCGTTCACAGATGATGTTGCTGAGGCGATACTTCGAGATTGCTCTCCTTGGTGGACTCGAGATAAGAGGCGGCCGGCAGGTTTCACCCGCCTTGTCGCGCGAAGCAAAAGCGTTTCCATGGCTCTGGTAGATGGGAAACGATGTGAAGAGGAACCGTGGTTAAAGTAAACATAGCGTTAGCACAAAGAAAAGGTGCGAGGAATGTTGGAGCACCAAGTGGTTTCTCACAGTGTTATTGGGAAGGCCTCGAGGCGTGTCATTGTCCTCGGCCGCTAACGGTTACTGCCGAGCATCCAAAAGTTACTACCATACTCCGTAACAGATCAGTACATATATACCTTCTCTTAGATGAGATGAAACCACAGATGCAAAGCTATGCTATACATATTTGCATACATTTCATGAGTGATCAATGAAGTTTGTCTAGATTCCAGGTATTCTGCGTGACAGCCGTTGCAGGCGCAGGTCTAGAATTCCATCAACTCCCAACGGAAGATCGCCTTGATATAAACCATAATAGTCATGACAGTCATCGTGGATATGCCGAGTCCACCGGATACACAAGCCACAAGGCAGCACTCAGATATTGTAAAATCACGAACGTCTGGTTATCGCAGTTATGCTAGCCGACGACGCATCCAATCTCGAACACAATCGCTCGAATCTCTCGATTGTCGCTGAGCTGACTCCGGTCCGTTCGTTCACATCCTCCTCCACAATGAGCTCGACACGGCCAAATGCTTTCTCAAGCTCGATCTCGCCAAAGATACAGCCTTTGGGCGCTGCACTGAATGCCGAACACGAAAGGCTGGTTGATGGCCGGTCAACAAAGAGGGCAAACACAGGGTCGGATACATCAATATCATCCTCCTCAGATGGGACATCAAGAAGCTCAGGCCACTCGGCCTTATTGGCGATTGGCATACAGTCGAGTGTTGCGATTACATCCTTAGAGTCGTCGGTATTGGAATATGAATTGATAGAGTTTGTTTTCTTGCCATGGAGCATCGTGAAATCAATCAAGTCGACGGCAGGTCCTTCGGGGACGGAAGTAATAGCATAGACCTGAGCATCGTAAAGGCCGCCGAAGTCTACGTTGTTGTTGTAGCCGGTATTTATGGCTACAGCTGCGTTGTAATCGAAGGAGCTCTCCTCTGGGATCATGGTCAAGCCAACATGCATGTTATTCTGTTGAGAACCTTGAGAGTGCCGAGATGTGACCTGATTTGGGTTGACGTCCTTATGGAGAGTGGCTGACTGTGGTTGTGGAGTTGGTATCTGAGTTTGCGGGCGTGCGTGCTCTGGCATCGAAGTAGGTGCTCCAGTGTCACTAAGGTCGTTGAGAAAGGTTGAGAATGCAGGCGAGGAGAGGAGCATGCGCGTTAGATCAGTCAAGCGAGTGTTTTCTGCCATGAGCTCCTCGTTCTTTACGCGAAGGTCATCAGCCTCGGACTGTTTGGCGGCAATTTCTCCTTCGAGCTGGCCAATATATTCTGTACAATCATCAGCGACGAATCAACGGTAATGGCAATTCCAAATATGTACCCTTTCTTCGTGAGCGGAAGGCTCTTGCGGATACTTTATTTCTAAGCTGGCGGCGCTCTTTGCTGCTCAACTTCTTTCCCTCCTCACTAGCAAGCAGTCTCTCATCCTCATCCATGTCTTCGTCATCCTTCCTTAAGCGTCCATGAGATTGGCTCCCGTTTGTAGGTGTGGCAGCATCATCATCATTCGACGACGCAACGCTGCTGTGCCTCATCTGATTGAGTAAACGCGATATGCTCTCCTCAACGATAGGATCAGTGGGAGGTCGGGTATGGCTCCTGCTACCGCTAGGTTGGCGAGAGTGGGTCGATGCCGGATGCGGTTGCTGTTGTGCAAGGGTTTTCTGTTGCTGCTGCCGTTGTGCTTCTGCTTGAGCTTTTGCCAAGGCAGCCTGCTGATGCATGCCCGGATACACCCGGACAGGCTGAGATGGGAGAGAGTGGGACGGCTGTCCTGCGATGGCTGCAGGATTGATAAAGTCAGGGTTGGACATGTCAAGATCGGTCGGAGAATTGAAGTCCATTTCCATATCGCCAGCCGAGCTTTGGCTTGGCACAGAGCCGAAGTCCAAGAAGTCATCTGTGGTGTTCAGGCCGAAGTAGCCGTCGGTGGGTGGCACCATGCCATATGAGAAGGGGTCGCGACCGAATCCAAATTGATCCACTTGGTTGACTGCGAAAGTGTTTGCGAGTGCACCGACCGGCAGTCCGGCCTGTTGTTTGTAGAGCGCATACTGATGGCTTGGACCTGCGAAGGTCTGTGGACTCGGCTGAATGGGAGTGAGGGTGCTTTGTGGTGATGAAAATGATGAAGTCGGTGTAGCGGATTTCGATCGAGAGGTCAGGGGTGATGTGGATGGTGTAGGAACAACAGTTTGATCGTAATTGATGAAGCTGTCGAGAGGGTCGAAGCATTGAGAGCCTGGAGAGGGCTCCGCTAGGTGCTCTTGCTTGAAAGAAGTCGTCATGTTGTATGATCAATCAAGTAGCGAGCCACGTAGCGAGCCACGCAAGCCTGTGACTAGATGTTTTCGAACGTTGGCCTCAGAGGAATGGGTTTGGAATTGCGAAGGCGGTTTTGAGGAGTCGTACTTGAAACGGGAGCCTAATGGATCGCTTGTGTTTGTTTGGCCTTTGGTCGCAAAACCCAGTCTTTCGTGCTCCTGATCTTCCCGGCAAGGCGGATGAGCCTTGTAATAGCGATAGGGAAACCAATCTTGAGGTAATAGGACAACGTTGGTGAAGGTGAGGAAAGTTGGAAGTGAATGATCAAGAGGAAAAGAAAGACCTGAGGCACTCAGCAAGATTCGTAGGGGCTCAAGGGGGCTATGTTTATGCATTTCATAACTTCTCCTCGGCATTCGGTAAAATTCAAGGCAGCGCCGGGCCGCCGGCCACTCTGTGGCTCGCTCGCTCGTGTCTACTTTACTTACTTTATGTACTTCTCGTGTTGGTACTACACACATCGATTGGTCTGTCGTTGACCGGACACTGAGCATACGATACTACTCAAGAATTCCACAAACCAGTAGGGTCTTGACTGACGGCTTATCATCCCCAACTTCAGTCTCCTAGAATTATATCCTCTCTCAAGTCGAGATGCTTGATCGAAACAATCGCATGGCACAGGAGGGTTCTAGGATGGCCAAAGATGAAAATGAGTGATCTGATCAAAGACTACCAAGTGTTCGGCTTTGGTAAGACTCTTCAAAAATCATCTCTCTGTGTTGGTATTTTCATGACTTTTCTTGAAGCCAAATTACGGTGACACTCGGCTGGTTATATTATTTTTCCTTTGCAAAAATGGCTATATTCTAGGGACCATCAGTCCTTCTTACTCTCGAACCTCTTCATACGAATCTGACGTTTCATATTGATTGGAAGCAAAAGTGTGTTCATTTACTCTTTATATCAAAACATAAAATCCCAGGTGCCTGGATCCTGATAACTCTGCACAACCCAGATCCACCACATGCAGATTACTACCAATGCGATGCCGTACCGCCTAGAGCTGCAGATCATGAAACCCGCACTCTATTGACCTACCTCATGCTAGGACCCACTCCTGCCGCGTCTCATGTTTTTCATGAACGGAGAGCAAGCCCCTCGCACTAGCTGACAACCTCGCCGGCGACCTCGGCGGAATGGCTGGTGCGGCTGAGCATCTCGAGTTGTGTTCTGACTGCCCGATAGCGTTGACCTTGGTCTTACTAGCCATGCTTTGCGTCTGTGGTCCCGAAGATCTACTCCTGGCTAAAGGGCTGTTGTCAAAGTTTGCCCACGAATCTCTCGACCCCATCCTTCCATCGTCCTTACCTGCTTCCACGTAAGGGCTACTATGGCTAGGAGACGCTGCGCGACTGTTGCGGGATGATCTCGAGTTCAAAGAACCGACTGAGCCTTTGGAGCTACTTGATGCTGTCCCGTGGCTATACCTGGCTACGCCTCCATTCGTGGTCCGAGGTGATTCCACAAGCAGAGTAGACCGTCGATCACGTCTGACCTTTTCTCCTACATCGTGGTTCTCATCTTCATCGACATGATGAATGGATCCGCGCGCGGATTCAGGCTGATTAGTTGTTAGCGTCTCATAGGATTTGACGCATGGTACGCACCCTCCCTGGAAGACTTGCTCCTCCCCGTCATCGTTGTCCAGGCCCAATCTCTTCAGCAAATTGATTGTCGCAGAGCTTTGCCTTGCCTCTTTATGGACGCTCCACTTCCTACCAGTGATCTCGTTGTACACGCTGTCACTGTCCACAAGCGCGCTCTGGACCGATTGTCGAGTCATCTGGTCCAGCACACTAGCCACTGAGTCTCGGTCAGCCAGGACTTCTGCTTGGACGCTCTTCATCCCTTCCGTAATCCGCTCTTGCCGTCCAGACTTCCTCCAGCGCCTAGCGATGATGCGATCGCTCAGGATAGGCAATCCCTCCTTCTTCCACGTCGCCGCCCACCCTGGTCGTGGTGGGAGCGGGTCCAACCAAGAGCACGAGACAGGCCAAGGTTTACCCCCTCTCTTCCTACCTTTTGCACAGATGTTCAAGGCTTTGACGGCTTCTGAATTCTGAAAGAAGATGGAGAGCTTGCATGCTTTGCACGTCAGCTTGCATGCTTCTATACCACATTTGGTATCAGTGCATTGGTAGGGACTTGCCATGCGGGGACCATCGGGGTCTTGGGCCGGGAAGATGTGGGTATAAGGATCGAGCATATCGAGTATCTTCTTGGTCTCCACCGTGGTGAGCCACTTGGGTGCGTTTCGCAGGTGATTGAGATGAGGACCGATTTCTGCCCCTATTATGTCCATCAGCTCTTCAATCCATCGTATATCGAACCATCCGTGTATATCACAGAGACAGGCCGAGAACGAAGACTTTGCGTGACGGGAAAGTGGGGAAGGTAATCTTGCGATGTTGGTCGTGAGCATGGGTGTGCTATTGGGTTGAGGGAGCATGTCAAGGAGGTTACGGACCTGCTCGGGGCTCAACTTTGTACCAGTGGTAGGAGGTACGGGCCCATACAAGAAAGTTGACCTGTGGATGGCTCGTTGAAGAGCTGAAGCGGACGATTGCGAGGGTTGGGCTAAAGGCTTACTCCTGGGATCCACCACTCTTTTGTCGCCGGACTTGCCAAGGGACAGACCGCGCTTGATTCTGGTTGGAAGAGGCATTCTACACGATGATTGGAGGTTTGTCTGTATAAGTTGTTGTCGACTATACTGGAAAACGGAAGAGTGAAATTTTCTCGGCTCAGAAGATATGGGTACCCGTGTTTGCGAGGGATGAAAGACTCGGGGAGCAGGCAAACAGCGAAGGATTGAGGTTGGTGAGAAGATATACAGGTAAGTTACAATATCATCCCTTTGTGCTTCCCCGGTCCAAGAGTTCAGAATGGCATTACCTTTCGTGCAAGTCTACAATGAAAGAATCCCATTGTTCGACTACCCAGCATTATCCAAATCGTCAAAGGTTCAAAGGGCAATGGTATCTACAATATCAATCCGAAACAATGCACAAAGGACCTCGACCCTCACCACCCACACCATCCCCCCATTATCCAAAACCACCACCATACAATCCTCTCCCCCCCCCCTGCCAAAACCACCACCATACAACCCCCCTTCCCCCCAGCCAAAACCCCCTTCATACACCCACACCCCCATCACCAACGATGACACCACCATGGCCGCACACCAACCCCCTCAGCGCCACCGCGCAAAAGATCCAAAACTCCATCCCCCACCCAATATTCGAATACTACACCCTCCGCAGCCAGGGTCTAATACGCCCACTTTCCGAAGAAGAATGGGAAGACTGCACAGCGGGGATGTCGTTCTTTGGCTGTTCTTTCTCTTCGTTGGGGCGGCAGGATGCGGTAGCCCTGGCGGGGGTGGAGGGGTTGGGGGTTAGGGTGAGGTTTCGGGATGTCGATTGGGTTCGGAATGGCTAATTTGGGGGAAGATGACGAAGAATTCAAGGGCTGATTAGTGTACTATGTAGGAATCTCTATACGTGACGTGAGCTGGTTTACTGTGGTAGGGGAGGGAGGGGGAGGAGGTGAGTGATTTTCTTCTTGATGATGGGAGATGAGGGATGCGAAGAGGTAATGAGTAGAAATGTGCATGATCTGGTGATATCAATCGAATATCTATTCCCTTCATCCCATTATCCTCTGTCTTGCTGTACTAAATCCTAACAATCACAGCAAACATGCCCTCATGAAAGTCATTTCCCTCACCTCGTCTCTCTCCCTCTTTCAACATCCACAACGCTACCATCATAGCATTGAAAGATAGAAGCCCAACTTGCGAAGCTCAGTTGAAATGCTGGTAATATGCATTTGTTGAACCTCCGATGATCACATTCATTTACTAGTGACAGACGTCCTTGTCGTTGCTAATAGGGAGATAGGCCATTATAGGTAGGGAGATGATGAACTATTCCAGGTATGGAGATGACCACGCACTGCGGACACACTGAAACATTGTTGGGGTGGGGAAAACGCGCTTCGAGCTTCAAAATCCAGTACTATATCAGGAACGAACGACTTTGAATTACGATACCAAGGAAAGCCCCCCCAAGAACCCATCCTGGAGCATAACGAACGCCACGCACAGCACAAGTAACTTTACAGACCCCACGAACCATTATATAAACAGACCAGAACCGATGCAAACGAATGTCGATTTTTGTACACTTCAGACATCACCATCCGTCAACGAAATACGCTACCTACTACCATCAACCCCAATGATCCCCCCCGCCCTCCCATGCATACTCCCCCCCGTCATCCGATCCCTCAATCCCTTGAAGCTAATATCTCTCGCCGACAGCGTACTCGCCGCCCGGCTCCGAGGACCCTTTCTCAGCGTAGCTTTGGCTTCTTTCTCCTCATAAGCTTCTTCGGCGAGGACGCCTGGTCCGCCGTTTTGCGTGTCGTCGAGGACCTGTTGTCGTGAATTTAGGGCTTGGAGCTCGGCTTTGGAGGTGGGGGTTTGCGGTTGGAGGCTTCGAGTTGTTGGTGTTGAGGGGACTTGAGCGGCTTCTTGGGGGGTGTGATTATAGGGTTTGAGGTCTTGTGTGGTGGTGGTTGAGGTCTTGGAGTTTGTGATTGCAGATATCTTGTCTTGATCGTACGCTTTTTGCGCAGCCAGGCGCGATTTCTCGTAGCGAGCTGATACGTCACCTCCAGTCCAGACGGTGCCGAGTAGCCGGTCCCAGAATGTGAAGAAGGGCTGCGAAAAGTTTGTCTTGATGCCCCAGCTTTGATGATGCACATCATGGTATCCCGCGTTGTTCGAGGTGATGCGCTGCAGAGGGTCCCAGGGTAGAGCATATCCGCAGTGGTCATCGACAGTTTTGATGGTCGAACCAGTGAAGAAGACCATGCCTTGTCTCGTATTCATTCCGGCGATCTTGTATGCTATACTAGCGCCTAGTGTATCGAGTAGAAAGCCTTCAAATGGGTGGTTGTAAAGTGCGCCATACGCATAGGGCACGTATAGGCGGTGGTGTCGCGAATGGAATGTAGCTACACTGCGACTCAGTAGAAGTCTTTTGTTGCATTCCATTCGGAATAACTTACTGTAAAGCCACTTATTCATGTGCATGGCCCTGTGTAGAAAGTATTGCCATGTATCTACCACTATGATGGCAACGCCGAACTGGAGTGCTGGTACTAGGACCCAGTAAATGGCCGAAGCGAGCATTACTTCCCAGGCTGCGAAGCTTGGCGTCCCAAAATCGGGAACACCTCCAGTTGTATCTCTGCGCGTGATGGAAGTATACTGCCCGCCCAATATTGCTCCGGCAAGCATTGGGTGTGTGGGAGAAAGATTCTTTGCTAATCCGGTAGCGTCCAAACCGACAAAAGCTAGCAATCCAGGGATAGCCCTCTGCGCGATCCGTATTCTCCTTGCCCATATCGCGACATTATACTTCTCTTTCCCGAAGAAGTCGTCCGGCTCCGTCATCCCGAGCAACCACCCAACAGCAGTCTGGATAATCTGTTGGATCACTACATCTCTTATGACCTCCCATCTTGACACCTTGTTTCTCTTTGCAACCTCCGTGGGCGTATGTAGTCGGTACTGTGGGAAGTAGTCCTTTGTGTCGATCCAATGAAAGAACATTGAGAGGCCCCAATAAGCCGCGATCGGTAATAGGAGTGTGAGGAGTTTGTCGGGTATGGGCCATAGGAGAGGAGGAAGGTGAGTCAGGTTGTAAACAGGAAGCGGAGGCAGGTTATCGAAGGTAGCCATAGTTGTTGCGTTGGCCATGCTGTCGTTGCTGGAAGCCCAACTGAATGCTGAATCACTGCTTATTCGGCACGCCCCGGATCTTTGGCCTTCACGGCACACCAAATGCGATGTTTATGCGCGCGAGATAATTCGGACAGAAAGGAGAGAAGTGAAAGGCGGCTTTATTGAAAGGTATGATAAAGCAAGGCGAAGTGAATGAGTAGATGTTGAAGGACGAAGGTAGAGGCTCCCATTGGATTCATACAATCGAACGAAACAGCGTCATCTCAATTCGCCACCCTAGCTCAGCCCTGAGTAACCGGATAGGGTAAGGCGGCTTGGATCCAGCTAATAATTCCCTCCCGCATTTTGCGCATTTCTCCATCCCACTACGAAGTAATGTGCATCGATTTTGCCCAGTTCTCGATATCTTGCTCTGCAGCTTTCCCACAAAGATTTGCAAAGAACCTCTTGCTACCCCTGAGACGCACACCTGTACTATCAAACCACAGCAAGCTGTCGTCATGATCATCTATAAGGTCCGTTAAGTTCGACATGAAAAGCCCCGCTTCGCAGCCATTGTGCCTCTTCTCAAAGCTCCAGTCAGTGCTTCGGGATTTTTGGCCGATAATTAATTATAGGATCTCGTTACTGGCGACGAAATCATTTCCGACACTTACAACCTTAAGGACGTTGACGATGTTGTTTACGAAGTCGACTGCCGAAGGATAACCAAGGGCACCGATAACGTCGATATTGGCGCCAACCCCTCCGCTGAAGAAGCAGACGAGGGGCTTGAGGAAGGATCCAAGCAGGTCATTGATGTGATAGACGGTTTTCGCATGAATTACCTTGGCGACGAGGCATCTGGCTCAAGAGCGTTCCAAACAAAAAAGGACTTTCAAAGTCAATTCAAGGGTACGTTGGACACCGGTATCATACTGGCATAGGTGTTGGATAACTGCTAACAAGGTTTGCTATCATCAGGGTATCTGAAGAAGGTCGTCGAAAAGATGAAGGAAAACAAGGCAGATGAGGCCACGATCAAGTCCTTTCAAAAGGGTGTGCAGGAATATTATACGAAAAAGATTGTGCCAAATTTTGGCGACTTTGATTTCTACACTGGCGAATCTATGGATCCCGATGGAATGTTAGTAATTTTCCATGCGCCCAGGGGCTCGTGAGTATGAGCTGACATGCTTCCAATAGGGTTGTCTTCTTAAATTACCGCGAAGATGGCATCACACCATATGTCATCATCTGGAAGCATGGTCTGTCAGCAATGAAGGTCTAGATATGACCGATAGTCATGAAAGTGGAGTCCTTGCGGAAATTTGTAGACCTGTCATGGATACGCGAATGATTCAGAATCGCTAAATACCTACCTCGCAATACACCCCAACTACCCTGTGACATCAGTGAAACGGTGGACTGATACCTCACAACAACTTGTACTGATTGCTGAACCACTCGCTAGAGCCATAAATTGCCTCGAAGCCCTTAATGATAGAACCCCAAGATGACACTACCATGTTATTCGATACGCCCAACCATAAAGAAAACCATCCATTGATTCAGTAAGGCCCGAAGCTCTCAAGTGTGAAGAGCATATCTTCGCCTCAGCTATTGGACCCCCCGGCTATATGCGTAACCATCGATTGAAGCTTTGCCATGAAGTGGCTATGTCTTTCGTCATAGTAAATGCGGGGACGGAGTAATGTCTTGACGTCCAGCAAGACGTATCACGTCCTTCCTATCCGAGTATATAGGTAGGTGGTCGAACCAAACCCACTCAAGTGAAAAACTGCCGGGAGCTTGTCCTCACCGTTTGTGATTATCATTCTCACTCAACATTGCTTTGGACGATATTGATCATAACCCTGAGCAAACGATGATTGAGATGGATGTAGTCTGATATTCACTGTCACCCATCGGATATCAAGCTTCAAATTTGACAACAGTGCCAGCTCTGGAACCCTGATTTACATCTGACCAATCCCCTGAGATCTTGTCACCAAATTGGGAAGGCAAGGTGACCTCGGTACATCCAGCTGCTCCAACAGCCCCCGTTTCTGATGCCGGACGAGTATCCTGCGACCATTCCAATGTACGGTGATGAAGGCTACAGAGCTGGGCCGTATCCGCTAGAGAGAATGAAAAGCCTGATCAAGCCACTGAAGGCCTACATACATGACTTTAGGTCGATTGGGGATATTGTAACTTGAGGTCCATGCTTATTGTTGAGCTTTGAAGCCTTGATTTCAACATAGCATGTGGGAAAGAACATCTGAAAGTTGACCTCGTTATTCGATACTCATAGTGCTTGATGATGTGAAAGTGAGGCAATATTTAGTGGAGAACCGACGTCCCCTTTTAGCCAGTATAGCAGTACCTCATAGGTACCGGGAATGATTTACGATAGCAGACGTGGTCCGTGACTAAGTAGGGACCAGCTTTGTATGCACGGAATCGGATACTTACTCCAGATAGACCATGTACTGCTTGCGGCCGACCTTTCGGCAGTGCAGGCTTGGTGTTCGTCGGCGATGTCAACTTCCTATGTAGCCATCAGAGGTCCTCAGGTGGCAAGCTGACAAGGTAGATACCGTTTCACATAGGTCTATGTTGTACTCATGGCTCTCTGCTGATATTTACTTCCTTCACTTGGCGCGGCCGAACGTCCCGGAGTTCCTCCGAAAGTCAATCTCCAGGCTTTGGGTCGAAGCCCCTGGAGTTCCCAACCAGTAGCTTTACCCCATCAAGAGAACAAGATGTCCAACGAGGAAGATGCTGAGGAGGTAAGGTGTCAATTCCACTCAAGAACGTCAGGGCGCGCGAATACCTCTTGTATTATAACGCCATATCAGGACTTTGATCTGGCTTCCATTCATGTGAACAGCATTACTGATGTTCTGTCGAACACAGGACTCGCTCCAACCTGATGCAAGTTTCGTTACCGCTGAGGGACCAGAGGGAAACGATGCTCGGATCAGGAGCGCCGGGGTCGGAGATATAGACTCCCTCCATCCTGATAACAAGCCTCGGTTGCTACTCATGGGTTTGAAGCGGTGAGACGCACAACATGAGAGTCGACCGCTCAGGAGCTAATGCCTCAGCTCGCAGAAGCGGGAAGTCGTCGATATCGAATGTCGTGTTCCGCAAGATGGCCCCTCATGAGACCCTATTTCTCGAGACTACCACCAACATCCGCAAGGAAGCAATGCAGTAAGGACGATGCCCACCTGCTTGAACGCTGACCAATCGTTCGCTTAGTTCGTTCATGGATTTCCAAGTCTGGGACATGCCCGGGCAAATAGACTATCTCGACCCTGGCTTCGACGCAGAGAGCATCTTTGGTGGCGTTGGTGCAATGATATGGGTTCTGGACGCAGTGGACAATTACATGGAGCCCGTCGGACGTCTCACCGAAACCATCTTACACCTCCAGCATTCGTACCCAGACATCAATTACACGGTCTTCATTCACAAAATTGACTCCCTTACAGAGGATTTTCGTGATGACACTGTACGGGACATAACCCAACGTATCACCGATGACCTTTTTGATGCTGGATTGGAGAACCCCCCAATCAGCTACTACGGTACTTCAATCTACGATCATACGATATTCGAGGCGTTCAGCAAGGTCATGCAGGGACTTGTGCCTCAGCTTCCCACATTCGAAACACTGCTCAATACCATCTCTACCAATTGCAGGTTCGAAAAAGTATACCTTTTTGACGTTTTTAGCAAAGTTTACATTGCATCCGATAGCACTCCATTCAGCTCGCGGGCTTACGAGCTTTGCTCTGACTTCATTGACATTATCGTGGACCTGTCCGAAGTATACGGTTGGATCCGAGATGAAGATGGAGAGGAAAGTGAGCAATACAGGGAATTGGCATCTCCGAGTGCCGAGTCTTTTGTCTGTAATATCAAAGGCTATCATTTATACCTGCGAGAGATCAACAGGTCATCCATCCTGTAAAACCAAAATCCCTAGGATTAAAAGCTGACACATCGCAGAAATCTGGCCTTCATTGGCATTTCGAAGGATTCTAACTTTGAGTCTGGAAAGGTGCTCATTGACCAAAATGTACAGACTTTTCAGGATACGCTACTAAGGGTGTTTGCGCGCACCTAGTGCATTCCGTCTGAGACTCATACGGTATGATGTGCTCTCTTGGGCTCTTGTGGGATTTCTTGCGCCCCACCCTCGTCTGTTTAAGTAATGCAAGAAGACCAACTACTCAAGTCAAGCTGAGGACTGCTAAGGTATAGTCCCTCAAATCACGGCAACTTGCATCAAAAATGTAGCATATGCACTGTGAGCGCCCCGATAACCTCGATTGCAATGGTCGACGGTATAGCATAGAAGACAATGACAGGGCTAGGTTGGCGTCGCTGTTTCAGATATTCGCCACTTCTATACTCGCACTGGATGACGAGTACGCGAACATAGCCAGATGAGACGCTAAGTGTTTCAACTTCTTCGCCCACGCAACATAGAGCGCCAACATCGCGACCCAGTGGCTGCTGGCTGTTGGAATTCTGTCGCGCTGGAATACTTGAAGGATGAGGACGACTATAGAATATCACAGAGGAAAGTCATTGGGTCAAGCATGACCCGTTTCGGCCTTGGCCATCATCGCTTCCTCTGCTGGTAATGCGAAATCGAATATCAACACGTGGTAAAAGTACATCGACACAACATCATACCGCGGGTATCACGGCTAAATAATCACCAACACCTCGAGTACTCACCACTTCACTTGTTCATCATCAACCTTTCACCTTCCCCCGTTCAGTGTACGAATACATCTGCTCCAAATACTCTCAGCGATCACATTGTCACCAAAGATGGTTGTCATGTTCAATATAGCCATCGAACCAGCATTCCTTTCTATCTTCAGTACCAAGATCCCGCCTCTCATCGCTCTACCAACCGAGCTCAAGTTGAAGATCATATTCTATGTTTCTGAAGGAGGGCGTCCCATGGCCAGTGGCCGGTATTATCCCGAGCCGTCGCTCATGACACTTCGCCGTGTCCACCGCTCATTTCGTCAGCTGATTCCTTATGATACGTTCTTCCACGCCATAGGTTATTGGAGTATCGATCAGCTTCAGGCGGGCGAATCCAGCGTTCTCCATCCCCTTCCAGTATGGTTCTATCCATGCTACGGCTGCCTGGCTATCCTTTATGTCCCCGACTTCAACCGTGACAACACTACGCGGCTAAAGGGCGTTGGAGGAGAGAGAGCACGTGAGCGACTGTGTCGGGCCTGTATGTTGAAGAAGGAACGGTGTCGTAAATCGGCTGTGGCATTGAGGAAAATATGACAGTAGGATGTCACGCAACGACACGGCAATGCACTGCTGCAAAAGGTTGCACCGCTGTCCGACATGCTGCCTTCGACTATCTGGACCAAGAATACAACCAGGGGCTGTATTTCAAGCTCAGTCAAGCGATCCATGAAATGGTCTGTCTTACAGCCTTCTAGCCCTGGATACAGCGCGCCAAAAGCAGCCATATAATGCGCGGCCACAGTCGGCCGCTCTCCATCAGCGCTGATAACCGACTAATGCTCCACATATTCTTCAACATCCTAATACCATCAAGTCCAATCACAAAAGGTCACGAATAATGCAGCAATAGAAACAAGAGATTCAAGCGCGAACTTTCATGATCAGCCAAAGCCTTACCACTTGCAAAGCCCCGACATCATCCAGTCACGGCGGCCCTGAACCTTTACACTGTACTTCCCATACACAACCCGTCAAGAACAAGACCAACCCTCCTCACCCTTCCCATGAAGTTCCAGCGCTAAGATTCACCTACATCTCCAATCACCGACTCTCCCGAATCCACCCCGATGAATCTCCGCCGCCCACAATCCTGACTTGCCCCGCGAAATTACATTTACAGTGCGACACCAACGACGAGCATTAGCATATTAGCTACATCGTGCAGAGCACAAGATGCCTTCTCTGTTTCCGGAAAGTCCCTATTCATATGATGAATGTTTGCATTAACACATGATTATAAAACCACATAGGAATCTGAGGAGACATTGAACGTCGTAAGTGCGCCATGACACGGGTCTATGTGGCGATTGCTATGTCCCCATTCCTCGCATAACGTTGCTTTCAACTGGAGATATGCAGAATGTGACTCGGGGTATCCAGGTATAGGCTAACTTCAGGTCTCACTATGATTGGTGGCTTTTGAATCTGACATAATCAGATCCTTAGCGTTCTTTCCCCTCCAACTTCCGACTTCCACTTTCTGATCTGGTCTCTTGTTTCATATTTCATGCGCTCCATCAACCACACCCGATATCACGTTCGGGCCTTCTCGTCAAAGCCCAATGCAGAACGGAGATAGAGGGTTGACAGATTTCTCCAGACGATGCGGGGAAGGATCGACAGGTCCTGGTGATGCGACCTATGCCTGTCATGTACCGTGCCGTCGCCACTAAGATCCTTCGTTGCACATCGATCTGTTGATTCCAAGCTATTTGGTCCACAAGGTCAAGATCCTTGGATCAACCCTGTCGCTATGCCAGTCTTGATAGGACTTCTTCGGCCTACCACGAGCCGCGACCTTGCCCAGGTGCTTCCAGAGCACCTGTTCTTGATGGCCTGATCTCGGAATCCCTGCAGATCTTAATCCTTGACATCTGGCTGATAGACATCCCTAGACTAGCTTTACTGCCGATGACGAAGAATCCAGGCCTGTCGTCGCCTTTCCTGTCCCTAAGATCATAGGACTGCCTTCCATCAAAATACTCTACAGTGTTGAATCTTTCCCAACAGAGGCGCATCGATCGCATGACACAGAGTGAAGCATGTGGCCTGTGAGGCTACAATGATCTATCAGATGAAGGACTCTGCGAACCTTGCCACGATGCCCCACATACAAGGCATAATACCTTACCCTTCAAACTCTTTGACCTCACATAGGATGCATAGAGTACTCCGATACCAATATCACATCGAACGCATGTACCGACGCTAAATGACAACTAGCAAGTGAGTGTCAGAATTCGATACCCTGGACTTCGGCTACCCTCTAAAGAATGGTCGTGTATATGGAGCTTCTGACCTTGAGCACGGTAGCGCCTGTATTTTCACTATGAGCCTAAGGCTTCTACTTATATGATAAATGATCTACATGAAAGTCAACTTACCCTACACAATGCGGCTTCGACATCATACTGCTATATTCTTTTCAATTCCAGTATGCTAGGGTTCTCATATCTTAGGTTGAAAATCCACGTACTATGCTTGTCGTTTACCTATCCTGAGAAGGAGAATGCACGGACTATTCCATCCATATCTGAGACGAATGTTGTCCTGGACTAATGTACGCACGGAGTCGATGCCCCAGTTTCGATTGAATCAAAATCACATCGAAGCCGATGTAGGGGATACTAAGTGACGTCTCTGAATCTGGGTGGGCCAGACTGCTCTCGGACACCGAGGGACTGCGCACCGGTGCCTCTCGGTCATGAGGATGAAGCCCCTGATACTGGTCGTCTTCAGTAAAGAAGGATAGCCTTTTCTAATTGTATTCTTCCTTCCTCCTGCTTTCGCTACATACGAATGGTTGGGAGGTTCGTCGATTATTCAAGCTTATCTAGAAAGTCATCAAGATGCATTATTCTACCTGGGCTTCTCCTGCTCTCCTCCTCAAGCTTGCTGCAGCGACCTATACCCTTCAAGATGGCTATGACGTCTCTTCATTCTTTGGTGACTTCAGCTTCTGGACGGTGGGCCCTCTTGATAAGCCTGTATTACAGACGCGATATCTTACTTCGGATACAGGGTGGCGATCCCACTCATGGATATGTCAACTATGTCGACCAAGTCACAGCACAAAATACGGGCCTAATCGACATCAAGAACAATCAAGTCTACTTAGGCGTCGACAAAACCAACTCTGCCTCTGACAGTGGACGCAGTAGCGTGCGGCTCACCAGCACTGCCTCATATAACCATGGCTTGTTCATCCTTGATCTTGCCCATATGCCTGGGAGTGTTTGTGGCACATGGCCCGCCTTGTAAGCTGGTCTGCGAAAGCAATATTGGTGTATTAACTGACAGATCTTGAAGCTGGCTTGTTGGTCCTAATTGGGTAAAGCTGGCCTCCCAATGTCGTCTGTTCCATACCTCTTATTTGCATTGTATCTTGCCAAGCAGTCTGCCTTGGAGATATCGTACGACATGCATGTGCAGTAATTTGTATGTATCAGCAGCTGACTTGTGCAGCCGAACGAAGGCGAAATCGACGTTATCGAAGGTGTCAATGACAACACCAATAACGCCATGACCCTGCATACCTCAGAAGGCTGCACAATCGCCAATAATGGCAGCTTCACAGGCACTCTCGGTAACAACAACTGTGATACTAGCCATGGCAGTACCATTGGCTGCGGCATTCAGAATCAGGATAAGGAATCCTACGGCAGTGGTTTCAACTCCGCCGGCGGTGGCGTCTACGCCACAGAGTGGACCAGTAACGATATCAACGTCTGGTTCTTCTCCCGTCGAAACATTCCGAGTGACATCGCGAGCGGAAATCCAGACCCGATGAGTTGGGGACCGCCTGTTGCGCAATTCCAGGGCAATTGCAACATTGATGCTCATTTCAAGAATCAGCAGATTGTACGTCTTTCACCCTCACTCCTGGTATACCCCTGTCGTTTCTAACACATATTTCAAGGTGTTCGACACGACCTTTTGCGGCGACTGGGCCGGCGCGGTCTTCTCTAGTTCTCCGAAATGCTCCGCTCTCGCCTCCAGCTGTATAGACTATGTTCGGAACAATCCCAGCGCATTCGCAGAGTCGTACTGGTTGATCAACTCGTTGAGGGTGTATCAGTCCAGCGGCGTTCCAGGCCGTATGGCTCATTCTGCTTCGCCCATGCTGCGTGAGAAGAATCAGACTTTGCCGCTGGGTACGCAAGTGCCACTGGCTATGGGTGGTGGCTTGCCGGAGTAGAGATATAGGCATGGACGCCGTTCTTCTTTGCCTTGAAGGGCCGAATTAGTGTGATCGGGGTAGGGAACCTCGAAGAGAGAACGACACACATTGTGAGCTTAGGAGAGGATGGAGAGTCTTGTTCGTCGTTTGTTGTTACATCGTGCATATTCTTGATTTTGACTCGCACTCGTCCTATGACGACCGAGTTCCTGCTCATTCTTGAGTCGTACACAATCTTCGCGGTTCTTCGAGACTTTCTTTGTATCTCATACACAATTGGAAATAAACACTTACATACCACTTGAATCTTTGACCACATCATATCCTACTCGATGACACCCTACAATATACATACCGAAGGGTCCGTGGCCCTCCAACTCGCGCGTCAAGCTTTTCCCTCGGTTCAGGAACGTAGGCTCTGCTATCATACGTCAGGGCCCCTCTGCTCCAAAAATTGTCAAACGACGAATAAGTCTCGATTGTTCACAACGTGTATCTGTGTTTACTATCCGAAAGCTCGACTGACTTTTGCTTGCATGAGGTCTACCATCTCCTTCCGCATTCTACACCCTTCCCCTCCACCAACAATGCATGACCCTTGAGCCCGTTCTCAAAAATATTCCCTGGCACTGCGATGACGAGCCAATTCACAACCCCAAATCGACACGCTCATACATAATAGAAACACCCGGACACACACACATGCACGACCTCTCCATCATCCCTCACGCCCTGAACCAAACAACTATAAATGCCAATCACAACCGAAATGGCAGTCAGCCTGCGAATATTCATAATTACCGCATACTTGATAGCAGTCAGTCGCTTCAGCACACATATCAATGCTCTGGACTATTCTTTCCTGGATCCATAGCTCAGGAAGATTGGGGGGTAGGCTTAGTTTCTCTTTTGGCTGTGTTGTAGATACTCTGCAACGCCATTTTGTATTTAGGGCGGGAGATGGGTGGGATGGGGATGAGGGGGGCTTGGGCTTGGGCTTGGTGGGGGGATGGATGGCGGTGGGTGGTGGGTGGGAAGGGTATAGACGTAGGAGGCAGGGAGGGGTAAGGGAGGGATAAGGAAGGATAGCTTAGAGGAGGGAGATATCCGAGGGTTGGACGATCTGGGGTTGTCCTTTCTTTTAAGCGAGGAGGGAGGAGGAAGGGAGCGGGAGCGACGGAAGTGTGATAGGAAGGTGATGGGAAGGTGATGGTGGCGATGATGGGGATTGGGGTGTGGAGATGTGATGGTGATGGTGAATGGGGGCTAGTTGAGGGGTGGGGTGGTGTGGTGTGGTTGTTGGGTGTGGTTGTTGTGTGGTATGCTGATCTAATAGTGCGGAGGGTGTGGTGGTGGAAGGGGGTGGGAATGAGGGTGAGAGTGGCGGAATGGGAAGGGATGGGATGGGAGTGGGAGTGAGGGTCTATGGGAGACGGATAGAATCTAAGTTAGTATAGTATACTAATCTGATAGCCTGGGGGCTTACGTGGGGATAGTGGCGGTGGCGGAGTGAGGGTTTATGGGAGGGGAGAAGGAATGAGGTTGGGCTGATGGGGGGGGATGAGGCATCAATTTTGGAGTGGAGTGGAGTGGAGTGGAGTTTTACGAGGGGTGTGTAGGAAGGATTGGGAGTGTGAAAGAGGTGGTTAGGGAGGTGGAATCCTCTGATCACTGTTGTGGGGAAAGAGGCGGATGTGGATGAGGAGATGGGAACCATCTTTAACGAGATAGATGGAATTGGCCCGTGTTATATATGTTGTACACGCAAGTACACGCAAGTACGCTCAAGGAGCCGCACTCTGGAAACGGAAGGAAGACTGTGCGGTATGACGTACGTGGTATCTGCATCCTGTCTTGTCTTGTCTTGAATGGCACATCCATCTATTACCCATCAATTATAGATCATCCACTCTCGAAAAAATTGTAAAACATACAACATCCTCATCTCCCCCCACCCATCTTCCACCCCCAAACACCGCGTCTTTCACACCCCCCTCCTCTCACCCAATACAATATACAACATACACCTCCACCATCCACCATCACCCATCCTAGCAATTCCAATTCCAATTCCAATTCCAAAATCTGTAAAAAGTTCGCTTCCGATAAGGGTTTTATCATGAACCAAATTTCCTCTTGGGAAATAGGATAGAGAAGAGGAAGGAGGAAGGAGAAAGGATGGTGTTGAATGGTGTGGTATGGTGTGATGTTTACCGGGGTTTTCTTCAGATGGAATGGTGACTGGATCGAGAGAATGGAGGTGGGGGATAACAGGATTGAATTGGTTGTAGGGATCTTTGCTTTTGAGCGAATTCGGATTATATATGTTATGAGTGGGTACGTATCTTCGTGAGGGTCTGATAGGTAGCGCCACCTCCAAATGCTTGAATGCTTGTATTTGAGTCGTAGTACTATCATCTACACACTACAAGCCATACCAAGCACGTTTTCGGGACAGCATGATGCGGGCTCGCCTGCTTTTCTTCATCCCACAGACGAAAACAGAGCACTAAGCTGCCTTTGCAAGCTCGCGGCGCTCGGATGTCTCAAATTGTCACCAAAACGATCCACATCAAGCACGCCCACACCCACATGACGCGCGTAGGGCTTGTCCAGCGACACCAGCGCGAGTTCGACGAGCTTGTTGTATACGCGATCCGAGGTACAGACGGTGAAGACACTTGAGGACACTATTCCTGCGGCGCGAAGCCGAGTGCGGATGTCGGACCTGCTTTGCCGATTATGGCTTGTGATTTTTGACCGTTATTGTGAGACGAGGTCTGAATACCGTGTAGGATGGCGAGGGAGGGTTCAGGGCCATGGATGTAGTAGCAGATGATCTTGTGCTTTGGCTCGAAAGGTAGGGAGGAGGTATGAATCGTTGCGATTCGTGGCACTGGCTCTGGATCTGACTCCTCAGAGTTCGGCGATGTGTTGAGGCAGTGACGGCTGTGAAGCTCGATATCCATGTGTTGTAAGAGGCCTTTGGGATCTAGCGTCGCTGGCGAAGAAGGCGGTCTCTCGATTGTAATGCCAATCGTTTTGATCGAATGCGAGGTTACGCTGGACATTGATGAGATATAGGGTATCTTATATCAGTAGCAATCCTTCTGAGGCCAGCTGTTGCTTGTCAAATAATTGAGGAGCGGCTAGGTATGGAAAGTATTTGCGGCTATATCGGTAAAAGCCTCGAATTGGATACTCACCATTCGCGGTTCGAATGCTTTGATTCGTCTCATACACGGCCAGGCTTGCTTCAAGTGCGGTCCTTGGTCTTTTGAAATGCCTAAAACCGGAAGTGTGAATAGTCGAGAGCTGTACATTTCTCTGGGGATATTACCTTCAAGGTAGCTCCGTTTACTGGCAGCGAGCCCGACAGTGAGGCCTCGTGTTGATATCGGCCCTTTATAATCTGGCTCGTGTCTCGATCTCGCCTCCGCTCATCCCCTTCGCTATGCCTCTCGAAATCCAATCACTAATAGCCATATTGGTGATCATCGGATTGACACCACTAGCGCTGGGGAATACACTCGCATCAGCCACATACAAGCCCTCAACGCCCCACACCTTGCCCTTTGGATCGACGACACCAGCTTTCTGCGTCGTGGCCATGCGGCAAGTACCCATCTGGTGAGCACTACCCCACCCGGTCTCAGGAGGATCGACACCACGCTTTCGCATCTCAGCGAGCCAAGCCTGGAAAGCAGGATCATTGATCCCGTCACCACTGTCTTCACCGGTGACATCGGGGCGGGTGAATGTAGGCATGCCAGCGGTGACTGTGATAATCTCCTTTGCGCCTTGCACATACAGTATACGAGCAAGAGCCAGGGCGCCTTCCAAGCAATGCTTCTTGTCGAACGCGCTCGGGGTGTATGCAATCCTACATTTGCCATCTGTAGGATCTGGGTATACACGGCCATTATCACGGTCGCGTACGAGAGCAATGTGACCAGTCATGTGCGAGAACTTCGAGCAGAGGGTTTTGTATTCGAGACCACCACTCCATGGCAGGAATGGCAAGAACCACGATGGCAGCATGGTCATGCACTCAAGTTTGGCACCATGACCATGACCATCCAAATTCTGGAACTCGTCCACCAAAGTAGTCAGTATGCCGCCTTCCCACGGATTCAATCGGTCTGGAAACGTCGCAGCTAGCAGAGTCACTGGGTGCAGGTGGAGATTCCGACCGATCTGAGGGTTCTTGAGACCGCTTCTGAGCAGCAGCAAGGGGCTCTGAAGTGTTCCTGCAGATACCTGCGATGAAGTCAGCCTTGCCTCTGTAGAATGTGATCAAATCGAGACAGCTGAAGCGATATTATTCCCGAATAATGTCTTGCAATCCCACGTATGCGTTTGATCAGAAGGGGTTGATTTAGAAAGACCGCTTACAATGATTCGCTTTGCATTGATGATTACATCGCGACTAATTCGATCGCTTCCACTGACGCCACTCGAGCTATCTCTTGAGGTCCAGCGGCCTTTGACACCAGTCGCGATCTGCCTGCCTTCGACCTTCTCAAAGAGTACTTTATCTGCCTCAAACCCCTCTATGAACTGTGCGCCTGCCCTTTCGGCATCGGGCAGGAAGGAGACGACAGGTCCCTGCTTCTCGGCGGCACCGCAGCCTAGCGTACAATATCCACAATAGTGTTTGTTCCCTCCGGTGTTCTGAGGCACCATCTTATGACTATAGCCAAGCTTCCTGGCGCCCTCGGTCAACGTCTTGTTATTGATGTTATGCTCAACGTGATCCGTGGAGACCCCCATTCTGTGGCAAACGCGATCCAACGAGTCCTGAAAGTCGGAAGATGTGAAGAAAGAAAGACCTTTGTCAGCCCACTCTTTTCGAACGTATGCCTGGGTCTGCAGCGATGCCGACCAATTGACGGTACCACCACCTCCCCACGCCTGACCCGCGATGACTGAGATGCTATTGTCATCTGCAGACTCTATACCGCCGTTCGCAAACAAATGAATGCCTGCATCTCGTTCCCTCATAGGGAGATGCTCCGGGGGCCAGTGGTATGCTTTCTCCACCACAATGACGCGATGGCCAGCTTCGGCTAGATTTTTTGCACATACACCGCCTCCACAGCCACTTCCCACGATGACCACGTCGGTCTCAAGGATCTCCGGCTCCGCACTTGGAGGAAATTGTATAAAGCTATAGTCGAAGCCTTTGCCAGGGTTGCCATGCACAGGCGCTCGAGGGAAGCCTAGTACAGGACCGATTGTGGGGCTTGTCCTCACCCACGTCAAAGTTACAATGGCTGCCAGAGCTTTGGCACTTTGCCTCAGCGGTAAAAGGTACGATTTGGCCCAGCCCTGTAGGATTTGCTGACGGATATTGACGGGTTGGGCGTGGAAAGAGGTCTTATAGCCGGTAGTCAATAGGCACCCTGCTCGAGTACTGAAGTCTGTTAGCGTAATTCCTATACTTATCTTGGAGAGCCTATTACTCCAAAGCTGACAATATAACCCTGATCCCTTTCCTGGCGTCCTCCCTCACGAAGTCACTCATCGTCCTCCGTAGGAGCTCTTTGAACCCTGGGACCGAGCTAGCGTTTTCATGCATGTACGCCTGGGGATGATTGTCATGGGCTTCAGCCGTCACGCCATCCTTGACAGTACTGATGGCGCTCGTATACTCAGCCGCTTGAACACATAGCCTGTTGTCTGATGTGGTCGATGAGACTTCGATAGCTGGAATTATTGTGTCTGCAATTGCCATCAAGGTGATCCATTGGGCCGCCGTGAGAACTTCGCCGTCTGATGGAGGAGGTAGAGGAGCATCCAAAGGTGCGAGGAAGTTCAACTGTGTGCTCGTCATGCTGGACGTGAGTATATGATAATGATGCTTCACTAGGCAGTCGTGCAGAGGTGCGTCTTCAGATGGCCGTCCATGTGCGGGGAAGGCCGAGGCTCTTATCTAATCCAGGCGCAGATCATCTAGACTCAATTAGGTTGGAAGAGTTTACCTGCATCTATTCTAGCTACATAGGGCTAGTCACCCGGACCTCAGTTAAGGTATGCTAAGGTACCTTAGCGGATGTCTACGAGCTGATGGTACTGTGTTTCGGCGGTAGTAGATACGAGTATGATATCCTATTAGTAGTTGTAAGGGTTGCATGGCTGCATGGCCTACCGTTGGCGGTACGCCACCGGTACGCATGCGCGTATGCATACCTATGAGAATAGGGGTGTTCGGGTGATAATCCGAACACCTCGGCGTCCTTTTTAGGGCCTATTAGCCCATGCAGAGTCCTTATAGTAGTAGAGTAAATATCTGCTATTCTATCTTTTATCTAAAATATTTAAGGTTATTAACTATATTTTAAAGTAGATAGTTATACTTTAATTTTATATCTCTTATATACTTTAATCTAATATATAGTTATTTGTAAAGTAGTTAACCTAACGCTAGTAGGCTGTAAATTAACGAAGCTCTCCTACTAAAATTAAGTAGTAAGGCCTTAACGATATACGGTTTATATTATAGCCTAGAAATATTATTAATAGATATCTAAATAAAGCTCTAAATTATTTTATATACCTAATATTTAGTATTCTTACTATCGCCCTTATTATTACCCTTACTATTATCCTTACTATTACCCTTACTATTACTACTACTATTACCCTCACTATTACTATACCTCTACCTATTATACTAGCTATTAGGGAGTATATTAGGTATAAACTAGAGCTTAACTATAGTAATAATTAGATTACTACTATATATAAGGTTAATATAAGTATAATTAAATATATAAGGTGAATATAAAAGGAGTAGGATTTAATTTATATACCTTTTTATATACCTTAGCCTAGATAGGACTATATTATTAATAACTTATTATAAGAGGAGCTTCTTATCTACCTAGACTAGCGTTTAATAGTATACTTAAATAAAATAGCCTAGTTCTTATATATTAAGTTTAAGGTTATTATTAATAAGTTAATAATCTAGCGGTATTTATAATAGCTAGGCTAGTTAAAGAAGAATATAAGGAAGATAGCTTAATAATATAACTAAGACCTTAGAAACTTATAATTTATATATCTAGCTAACTAGTAAGCTAATTAGCTTACCTTCCTTAATAAGAGTACTATATATAAGTATACTAGTAAGAGACTTTATTAGGCTCCTTTTAATTATATTCTAATAGTAGTATCTAGGTAATAGGTATTATAAATAGGTACTACTTATTAAATTACTATATTAGATATAAAGCTTAAAATAGTTAAAGAGGTAAAGTATATTACTTATATTTATAATTAATAGCTACCTCTTATACCTTATATACTAGGGCTTAATTAGGGCTACTATATTTAATAACTTTATCTACTACTAGGTCCTATCTTACTACGGTTATATTATTAACGGCGATCTACTATTAGTAATTATAGTTAATAATATAAGTATTTATTAGAATTAAGAGCTTATTAATATATTAGATAAGGCTAGAGTTAAATTAACTTATTTACCCCTATATTTACTAGATTAAAACCTAATTAAGATATTATTTACTATCCTTAAGGCGTAGATAAGGAAGTATTAAGATATAACTACTATATATAAAGAAGATAATAGATATAAGTACTTTTTATAAGTAATAATAGAGGTATAAAGGGGATAAGCTAATCCTAGTAATTTATTTTAAAAGTTAGGTATTATATATAAGGGATAGTATTAGAAAGTAGAGATTATAGGCTAATTTAGTACTAGTTACTTTATAAAACCTATATATAACCTTACTATTACTATATTAATTCGCTACTTAAATATAATAGTCTATTAGACTCCCTTAAAGATAGTTAATTCTTATAGAGGTTATTATAATTATTAAACCCCTTAACCCTTATACCTTCCTCCTACTTAATAGAAGCTAAGATTATACCCTCTTTAAATACTACCGTAAGTTATAGGAGGCTAAAGTTAGGTGGAATATTAGAAGGTTTAATTAAATATCTAGCCTAGATAGTAAGGTAAAGGCCTTATAAGAAGCCTTAATATATATAGGGTATTTCTACCTCTTTTATAACCCTATTAACTAATACCTCTTACTAGATATATACTAATATTATACTTAATATTAAGGGAGGCCTATTACTCTTTATTAATCTTCTACTCTTATATTAAGTTAGTAGTAAGACCCTAATTTATAAGCTTCTTATATATATTATCTAGATTATTTATCTTATATATAGGCCTTCTCTTCTTTATCTACTTAATAAAATCTAAAAGATTACCTTTAATAGGGCTACTTTAGAGGTATACTAATAGCTCTAGGGTAATAGAAGGTCTTAATATTACGGAAGGTCTTAGCGTAGTAGAAGGTCTTAGTATATAAAAGGCTCTTATTAGAGTTATTAATAAGTAGGTTTAGAGGTTTAATAGCTCTCTTACTTACTCCTTTAACTCCTTTTATAACTTAGACGTTTATATATTTTATAAGGTAGAGGGAATAATAGGTAGGAGCTAGATTAGTAGGATAAAAGCTCTCTTATAAAGAGGAAGATATAAGAAGGGAGTAGATAGTTAGAAGACTCCTTTATAAGGGTTATACTAATTATATAAGGGAGTAGCCTAAGGGTAATTTTTAAATAAGAGGGATATTCTAATTTACTACTCCTTTAATTACTCTTTCTCTTTTAGTCTTAATTTTTTCTTTATAAATACCCTTATTTTAGTTATAAGAGTTATAAGAGGGGTATTCTTTATAATCCTCCTTATACTATCTTATAATACAGTACTAGCCTAGGTTAAAGCTCCTTAAGTTATAAAGAAGATATACTTAATATTACTATTAATATAATAGAATACCTTAGGACTATTATAATTCTAATAGTATTTATTAATATATTTTTATAATACTAGGATTTCCTTATATAACTTCTATACTACTCTTACCCTTCTCCTCTAGTTAATAGTAAAGCTAGTAAGGTAGACTAGGAGCTATAAAAGATATAAATAGTAAGGATAATAAAAATTTAAAACTATCCCTTACCTATTACTCTAGACTTATTACCTATTTATAAGTCGGCTAGAAACCTAACTAACTAGAAAGAGTAAGGAGAGGAGGTAGTAGTATACTTAAATAGAATATATTAGGAGGGGGAGGGAGTATAAAGTTATACTAGGAGTTATACTAGGAGCTTAATAGAGGTTTTAGGCTATTAAGTTGTAATTATAATATTTATAAATAACTCTAAGGCTTTATACTAAGTCTTAATCTTAGTATTTTAGTTATAAAGGTTACTCTACTAGTAGATAGTATTTCTAGTTTATAAGTAGGCCCTAGAGTATTAGCCTTAAGCTAAGGTATAATATCTTTTAACTTATTACTAGAAGTATACTTCTAAGTAGTCCTCCCTATCTTAAGAGCTAATAACTAAATAGAAGTCTAACTAGGCTATACTTTAAGCTTAATAAGGGGTTTTTAATTAGACCTAGGAGGCGCTTTACTAGTATATTTAGGAGGAATTATAGTTTTTATAACTATAAAGGAAGTAGGTATTTAAGTAAGGTATATATAATAAGTATAATTATATAAATATACTAGATTATACTACTATTATAAGGCTACTATATAAGTAGTATATACTATAGTATATTATAAAGCCGTTACTACGTAGCTAGTATAATAGTAGTAGCGGTAATAATAGTAAGTAGATAGGCTAGAAGGACGACTCTATAAATTAGATATATAAAATAATTTAGAGCTTTATTTAGATATTTATTAATAATATTTCTAGGTTATAATATAGACTATATCTTATTAAGGCCTTACTACCTAATTTTAGTAGGGGAGCTTCGGATTAAAGGAGAGAGCTGTTAAAGCGTATAGCTAGGGCTACTAGCCGGAAAGATATAGGATATCCTACGGGATATCCCATGTGAGATAGTATGAGACCGTGGGATAGGATAAGTAAATTAGGTCCTAATCCCATATCTTTATAAAGGTATAGGACGGGGATAGGATAGGATTTTTTAGTAGGATAGGATTTTCATAGGACCTCTTTATAGGATAGGATATTTATAGGATATCTTATAATTACTAAGTAGAGCTTAGTATCTATAAAGAGGAGTATAGAAGGTTATATTAAGTAAATATAATAATTAGAATAATAGCTATAAACTTTTTTTAAAGTTAATATTTAATTCTAGCTTATAAGAACTTCTACTATTAATTAAATAAACCTAGTCTATTCTTAGACCTTATAGTTCCTTACTACTATTACTTATCCCTCCTATTCTACTTTATAATAATTATAGAGAGTAATAATAGGCTAGTTCTATTAGATAGTATTACTTAAACCCTTATAGATAGTAACTATTAGTCCTACCTCCGCCTCTTTAATATACCTATATTATTACTAGTAGACTCTCGCTAACTATAAACTCGCCCTCTTAGTTATAAGAGTAAGTATTAATACTATTTTTTAAGATATATAAAAAGGGCTTATAACCTACTTACTAGATTATCCTTATTATCCTTATCTCTGTTATTAATATAACTACTATTAAGATAACCTTCTTCTACTTATATATTATATAGAATACTATTAGCCCTTTTCGCCTAATTAGATATACTAAAGTCGGCTTCTAGATTAAGTCCCGCCTATTTAGATTAATTCTACTAATTTTTAGTATAAAGGACTATTATTAAGGCACGGAAAGTAGGAGGTATATAATATATATAGCTTATATAATACCTCTTTATTATAGAGAAGTATTACTTATATATAATTATAGTAGCTATCTTACGTCTTACCTAGGGTATATAGTAATATTATTATAATAGTCTTAATTCTTAACTATATAAGAGTCCTAATAATATCTACCTAATAGTATAATCTATATATAGCTCCTTCTAGCCCTAATAGCCCTTATACGCCCTGCCGTTTATAATCTCCCCCTTTAAATCTTATAGCCTTTATAAGGGATTTCCTATAACCTTAAGAATAGTAAATAGGATAGGCGCTAGAGGGCGAAATTATTATTATTATAATTAGCGTTTAGGGAGGTTAGGTAGATATTAATAAACTACTCTAAGGGATCCTTTACCTTAAATACTATATCCGTATAAGCTAGGAAGGCCTCTAGTACCTTATAAGTAGGAGGGGGCTTATATTTAAAGATATAAGAAGCGTCTAATAGTACTTTTATACTTTCCCTTATATATTCCTACCCCTTCCTTACTATTATAAACTGCATAATAAGTATTAACTAGTCTTCTTAAATTATCTTTAGTAAATTAGGCGTAGTAGTATCCTTAACCTCTACCTAGGCCTTCTTATCTTTAGTCCCTAAGGTAATAAATATTAGGAGTATCTTATTAATAGTCTTTTTTATTAAAATAAGTATATTAGATTAGACCGCGACGTATATATCTAGTTATTCTACGTAACTTACTACCCTAATATACTTTATAATAAGGTCTTTAAATACTTTATTTATTTATACTAATATACTATTAGCCTTATTAAGGCGTAAGGATAATTAATAGGTATTAGTAATATCTTATAAGTCCGTATTAACTTAGGCCTAGTAGTAGGAGGGAGGCGTTAGTAATATATCTTATAAGGCTTTAATAGATTTCTTAGGACCTATAGTACCTAATATATATATTTCCCTATCTATTATTATAAGGGGCGCTTTTAGGTTTAGGAAAAGTTTACTAGTCTTAGGACCTATATTTTTTAGGTTAAAATACTTATTAGCCTTTAAGGACTTTTTACCTATAGAAGGGTCTAGGGGCGGGGGTAAGGAGTTTACGCCTAAGGTTAATATTAACGCTTAAAGAGCCTTCCTTCCTTAGAGTAAGAGGGGTTAAGTAATTATTATAATAATATATTTCTTAGGGTTAAAAGTATTAATACTATAAAGGATATATATTATCTTTTCCTCCTTCTTAAACTATATATAGGTAACGTAGTAGTTCCTAATAGTTAATAGATATAAGTGGCCTTAATATACCCTACTAGGGCTTATAATAATATATCCTACTATATTAAAGTCTAGGGGCTATTATATTAAAGATTTATTTATTCCTACCCCTAAAGTAACTATTAGCCCTACCCTAGAGTCTAATAGCTTAACCCTCTTAGGGAGGAGTTAGGAGTAATTAATATTAATAAGGCTATTAGTTATAATCTTTAATTTTATAGAGATAATATCTAATATTAAGGGATTAAAGAATAGGCAGTCTATAAAGGGTATCTCCTCTACTCTATTTCTATTTATAAGCGCCTAATTAACCCTATTAGTCGCGTTAATTACAACCTTAATCGTAGTATAATTTAATACTCGTAGGGTAGTTATAGTATTATTAGTAAAAGGGCTTATATAGGTTATAAGAGCGCTAGGGAATTCGCGCTAGATAGTTTAAAGGAATTAAAGGGGTTTAAGGCTTATAAGGGAAGGATAATAGGAGTTATATAATTCTAGCTAGTTACTTAGTAATATTACTTCTTTATCTAAGTCGTCGTATATCTTTAAGCTAAGTAAAATCCCTTCTAGACCTTCTCTAAAACGCGTTTAAATTACTATTTAGCTTTATAAGTATATAGGGTATGATAGGGGTAATATAATAAGGGTAAGTTAGTTAAAGTAAATTATAATAATATTATTCCTTTAAAGGCGTATAGAGTATTACTAGGCGTATAGAGTATTACTAGGCGTATAAAGTATTACTAGGGAACTTTAATACCTTACTAAATAGTTCTATTTTACTATAAGATATCTATAGGATTAGGTAACTATATAATACTATAACTATTAGCTCTTTACCTAATTAAGTAGCTCTATATTATACTACCTTACTATCTCGCCTATTATAGGGTTAACTACTATATTAATTAGTAAGGCCTACTAGGGTCCTAGCTTAAATAGATATTCTTAGTAAAACTATTATACTAGCTTTAGGCTACCCTATAAGTACTTAGCGGGTTCCTAGGTATTCTTATAAGGCTAATACCCCTTCTAGGATACTAGGTACTAGAGTTTATAATAGTATAGCTTTAAGTCGAGAATTTCCTCTACTTTATATTTTATATAGTCCCCTTCTTTAGTAATAACTCTAACTAGGGGTAGAGGTAATATAATACGGGCCTTAATAGTATTTTAATAATATAGTTCTAATAAGGATATATAGAATACTAGATAGACTTTTATCTAGCGTAATAGTTAGAGGTAGTATAAATTAGGTATAGTAGCTTTAGCTATAGGAAATAGTCTAAGTTTTTTATAATTAAGTTTTTTATACGCCCTCTAAGACGTAATATTATTAATTTAGAGTATTACTTAATCCCCCTTTTAGAGTATAAGAGCCTTATAACCCTTATTATAATATTTTAATTATATATTTAAAGCTTTTATAAGAATATCTACTAGATATAAGTTAAGTTATTCTAGCTCCTTAGTAAGCTTAAGGGCGCTTATACTAGGGTTAGGCGTAGGAATATCTAATAGTTAGAATAGCGTCTAATATCTCCTAGTATAGATATAGAAAGGGGTATATTTCATAGTATAATAGGGACTATTATTATATATATACTCTATTAGGGGTAACTAGGAAACCTAGTTATCCTATTAATAGTTTATATATACGCGAAGATACTATTTAACTACCTAGTTCTATTACTCTATTAGCCTATCTATCTATTAGTAAAAGGCGGTTAAGAGCTAATAGTTACTACCTAAAGCCCGCGCTAACATCTACTAGAAGTAGGAGGTAAATAGTATATTATAGTTACTAATAATTATATTTAATATACTATATAATTAGAAAACTTCTTATATAAATATTATAGTAAATTACTTTAATATTATAATTTTATAATAGGGGATATAATAGTATATTTTACTAAAACGGTCTATAATTACTATAATATAATTATAGGTAATATTATTAATAGGACTCCTACTCTAGGGTAAGTTAGTAATAAAATTAATAGCTACGGCCTTCTAAGAGCTATCTAGGACTAGAATAGGTACGAGCTCTCTATAAGGCTTATATTTAAAATACTTTAATTACTAATAGGTATTATAGGTCTTAATATAATCTTTAATATCCTTACCTATTATAGGCTAATAAAACTATTACTAGATAGTAGTAGTAGTATAATCCTAGCTAAGATAGCCCGTAGTTATAGAGTTATAAAAGTTCCTAAGAATTTAGAGTTATAGGCCTTTATTATTAAGTATATAGAACTAATTACCTTAGAAGTATAATAGGCCTACTACCTACTTAAAGTTAGTGCTATTAGCTTTAGTAGTATTATTATCCCCCTTAAGTTTATCTACTATTTCCTCTAGGATAATCTATAAGAGCTTAGGGATTTAATCCTCCTCTTTAAGGTTACCTAGGTTAGCTACTACCTACTAGGCCGCTTAACGGCCTTCCTTAACTATTATAACACCTAATTTAAAAAAGGGGACTATTATATAAGATATATTAGATTTATTATAATCTACCCTTTTTAAAGGTATATCTACTAGGTTCTTTTTTCTAGGCTAGTATGATATTTTAAAGTTAAACGCTAATAGAAATTCGGCCTAATACGCTTATTAGCGGCTAAGGGTCTTAGCTATTAGAAAGGATTTAAGGTTATAATAGTTTATAATAATTATAATTTAATATTAAGCTCCTTCTAAATACTTCTACTACGCTTAGAAGGATATTATAATAGCTAGGAGTTCTTAATTAGGCGTACTATAATTTATTTTAGCTAGTATAAGCTTCTAGTTATAAAATATAATAGGATATATATAAGTATCCTCCTATTTTTAGGAGTATACGCCTAATAGCGCGTAATTACTTATATTAATCTCGACTTAAGACGGTAGGGCTAGGTTATAGTATACTAATAGGGGAGTTATAATAAAGGTATCCTTTAGTTAGTAGAAGGCTAATTCCATCTAATCTATTTAGTAGAAGGGTATAGTAGGCTTAATTAGTTCTATAAGGTCTCGCGTAATTATATTATAGGCCTTAATAAATTATTTATAAAAGTTATAAAACCCTAAGAAGGACTATACTTACTTAATTATCCTAGGGATTAGCTATTTATTAATAGTTAAGACGCGCTCTAAGTTTATAGAGATCTCTTTAAGACTAATAATATAACCTAGAAACTCTATTATATTAATATTAAACTTATATATCTCTAGCTTTATAAATAGGCCGTACTTTTTAAGGGTAGTTAGAACTTCCTTTATATAGTTTTTATAATCCGTAGGATTATTAGAGTAGACTAGGATATTATCTAGGTATATAATAACTATAATATCTACTAGATAAGCTAGAGCTTTATTAATATAGGACTAAAATATTAAAGGAGTATTAATAAATTTAAAAGGTATAACGTAGTATTTAAAAAGGCTATAATAAGTATAGAATACTATCTTCTATTTATTACCTTCCTTAACCTAGATTAGGTTATATACTCCCCTTAGATTAATCTTAGTATATATCTTTATACGTCGTAGATAGTCTAGGATCTTAGAAATTAAAGGGATAGGGTACCTATTATAGACTATAATAGTATTAAGAGCTTAATAGTCTATATAAAGGCGTAGTCCTCTATCCTTCTTTTTTATAAATAGAATAGGTGCCCTAGCGGGTAATTTAGAGTATTTAATAAACCCTAACTTAAGGTTTTAATTAATATAGTCTTTAAGGACAGCGAGTTCTATCTTAGAGAGGTTATAAAGAGGACTAAATAGTAGGATAGTACCTAGTTAAAGGTCTATAATATAATTAAGAGCCCCCTAATAAGGTAGTAGCTTAATACCCTCTTTCTTATTAAAAATTGTTACGAGTCGACCCTAAAGTTATACTAGTTGTCATGGTTACGAGTATTACCTCCTAATGGGGTTAGCGTCTTGGCGGCGGCTATATATTCTCTTACTTGCTCTATAGATTTATCTCCTTAGATTTATTCTCTTAGTTACTAAATCACTATGACTCGCTCTAGTTATATCCTGATATTAGAATAAATCTCTTTACTATATCGCTCGTACGTATTAAACGAGCTTAAAGAAATTAATTAAGGAAATAGGAGTACTAACGCGTCCTTAAGTCCTTAGTATTAGAATACTAGTATCGGTTCCCTACCTATAATATCGGTCGACTACGAGTATACGACGATATAGGCTACTAAAGGAAGTAGGCTTATTACCTTATAAGAAAGTAGAAGGACTACCTAAGTATAGAGTTAGTACCTGGAGTATACGGAGCTATTACTTACCTAATATATAAATATTTATTAAATATACTTCTTAATTAAACGCAGTTAATTCACCTCGTTTAAGCTTTATACCTATCTAACTAATTAAAATAGTTAATTAATAAACTAACCCTTATCCTCCTAATAATCTAGAAACTATATCGACCGGAGACGTAGAATACCCGGATCTAAAAGATCGTCTTAAGCGGTTAGGACGTAACACGAGATACTCTTAACTATCTATCCTAGGTAATAACCTACCTAGTAGTAATACTAACGCTAGGGACGCCTAGTAAATTAAGACTATTGGTTAATTATAATTCTAGGCGGAATAAGACCCTATAAACGTACTTAATATACTTAAGACGCTTAAAGAATAGCGAGACTTAGGTCTTCAGGTAAATAAGCTCTTCTATTAAACTATAGAAGATAATATTAATCTATAAGCCTAAATTAATTAAACCTAGTATAGCCCTCGTCTACCTACCTCCCTAATAGCGGCCCCTTTAAACCCTTTAACGACCGAATAACTTCTATAATAATAGATTTTAGAATTATAGGCCTCTAAAGTAGTAAGAGATCGAGTAATATAGAACCTACGCGAAACGTTATATTCCTCGAGTTAAGACACCTTTAATAAACTAGAAAAGATTTTAATACCTCCTATACTAATAGACAGTAAGGAGCCTATATAGGAAACTTAAAAGCTTTATATTAGTAATAAATTAGCTACTAGGAACTTCTGAGACGAACTATATAAGGTTACCTACGTTTATAATAGGACGGGCGGTAAAGCCGCTATAATCCTTAAGCCTAGGCGTGATATTCTAGGAGGACATCCCTTCTTTATAGTTCTTGAGGTCCTGAGGGAGTTAGAACCGCACTTCTCCGACCCTAATAAGAAGAGGAAGGTCGAACGGTAGTATAACGACCTCACGTAAGGTAACTAGCGTGCCGTAGACCTTATTATAACGGCTTAACTCTATACTATTACCCTAGGTCTCGACTCCTCTCGACTACTTAAGGAGTTACCTAAGAAATTTAATTACTATATTAAGGACTTACTAGATTATCTCGGTTCTAAATTCTAGTCTTTTAAGGAAATAAAAGCGTATATTATTTAAATCGACGACGCTCGTTATTATTCTCGTGAAGAGAGAGACCGTAGAAAGGAGACCGATCGTCCTAGACGTTCGCTATTTAGGAAAACTTCCCTAGTTCCTATTATCCCCGTAAAGTACTCTACTCCTTTCCGCCGCGTAGAACGTTCCCCTAAGGGCATACTTGGTATAACCGAAGGCCTTACCTATTATAACTATAGTACTAAGGGCTATACCTCCTATACCTGTCCTTAAAAGCCTACTCGCGATGGGAAAGTCAGCGCCTTCGAAGCTATATATAAATCTGAAGAGGAGGAAGGCTATATCCTCTATAAATCTAGTACTTCTAGAGGCGACTCGGAGTCGGAAAACGAGAGACCCCTTCTAAAGTCACGGTAGGGGGTAAGATCTTGTTACTATATAATATAGACTCTTTCTATAAAGAAGCTATCTTCACGAATCATCTATTCCTAGTCCCTAGTACCCTTAGCTATTAGGAAGACAAATACCAGCTCGATTTCCTAGTAGATACGGGAGCGACAGGTTATGCTTTTATTAATAAGGCCCTTATACCGGTTATTTATAACGCGCTTAGTCTCGACCCTTTACTATTAGCTAAACCTAAGCGGATTCGGGGATTCGACGGGGTAGTTAGGAAGAAGCCTATAATACACGCTATCTACCCGACCCTTCAGCTAGATAGTTACACCGAATCAACTTTACTAATGCTTATAACCGACTTAGGTTCCTACTTAGCTATCCTAGGGAAGCCCTAGATGAAAAAGGCTGGCTACCTATTAGATATAAGAAACGATTCCATTATCTAGCCTAATAAGCTCGCTTCTACGCCTAAGTTAGAGGTAAGTAGACGCCTAACGGAAGTAGCTGCATATACTATTCCGTTTACCCCGAAGTCGACTCTAAGTCCTATTAAACCTAGTATAATATATATCCTAAAAGCTCTACCGAAGTTACTTTATTGTCCTACGCCGGAAAAAGAGGATGCTCCTTTTAATATATATAGTATTAGAGTATATACTTTTAGACTTTTAACTAAGAGAGCGAAGTAAGATAGTACCCACGTTTTCGCTACGTTTATAGAAGAGATAGATAATAAGCTAGCTCTCTACCGGAACCTATAAGTGGAGTTACTAGACCTATTATCCGTGGAAGCGTCTATAACTAATCTTAAGGACGTAAAGAAGACGTTATTAAAGGAATACTACGACTTCCTAGACGTATTTAACTAATCGGAAGCTAATAAGCTACCCCCGTACCGTCCTTCTAATTATAAGATTAAGATTATTAGAAACTAATCTCCTTTATAGAGTCGAGCTTATAAGATATCGCTATTTAAGTTAACTAAGGTTAAGGAATACCTAACTAAAAACTTGTCTAAGGGTTTTATTACTCCTAGTTAAGCTTTATACTCGTCCCCCGTCCTATTCGCTCTAAAAGTAAACGGGGACTTACGTTTCTATATTAACTACCGTAAGTTAAACGCCTTAACTAAACGGAATTAGTACCCCCTACCTTTAATTAATAAAGTTATCGGTAAGATTAGGGGATACTCGCACCTTATATAATTAGACATTATCTCAGCCTTTAATAAAATTAGAATAGACCCTAATAGCGAGGACTATACGACGTTTACTACGGCTTTAGGCTAGTATAAGTACTAAGTCCTCCCTTTCAGATTAATAAATAGCCCTAGTACTTTCTAGTAATATATTAACGATATGTTATAGGAGTTTCTAAATAAATTCTACTAGGCCTACCTAGATAATATCCTTATCTATAGCAAATCTCGTTCTACGCACTGAAAGCACGTTAGACAAGTACTAGAATGCCTCTATAAAGCCAGATTACAGGTAGATATTAAGAAGTACGAATTTAACGTTAAAGAGACGGTTTTCCTCAGTATTATAGTCTTAGGTGAAGGCCTTCATATAGACCCTAAGAAGATCGAAGCTATAGTTAAATAGGCTGTCTCTATAAACCTTACTAAAACTCAGGCCTTTATAAGGTTCGCGAATTTCTATCGACGTTTTATTTAAGAGTTCTTAAAGTTAGTTAAACCTCTCGTTTATTTAATAAAAAAGGATATACCGTTTATTTAAAGCGAGGCTTATTAAGCTACCTTCTAAGCCCTTAAAGATTATATAGTATTAGCCCTAGTACTTCGCCATTTTAACCCGAACCGCTAGTCGATCCTAGAGACGGACGTATCGGACTAGGTAACCGGCGGGATCCTATCCTAGTATAACGACGAAGGTGTTTTATATCCTATAGCCTTTTATAATAAGAATATAGTCCTAGCCGAATATAACTATTATATCTATAATAAGGAACTTCTAGCGATTATTTAATACTTTAAATACTAGCGCCCTGAGTTAGAATACACGGATCTCCCTATTTAAATCTTTATAGATTATTAAGCCCTAAAGACCTTTATAGAGAATAAGTAGTTAACTCGCCGTCAGGCTCGATATCTAGATCTACTTACTAAATTTAACTTCCAGATTATCTTCCGATCGGGTAAGTAGAATACTAAAGTAGATACCTTAACTAGGAGGGCTAATTCCCGCCCCGTAGATAATTAGGATGAACGTTATAAATATTAATACTAGATAATCCTTACTCCCGACCGTGTTAAAATCCGCCTAGGCGACGCTGAGGAAATATTATTTAATCGGGTATTAACCGCTAATAAAGCTAGTAATAACTTTTAAGAATTCGTCTAAGCTATCTCTAAGGGCGAGAAGCGTTATAAAGGTATAGGTTTAGAAGATTATCGAGTAGTAGACGGGACCCTATTTAAGAAGGGACTCCTCTAGGTTCTAGAAGATTAACGTACTAAAGTAATTTAAGAAGTATATAATTAACTATCTACGGGTCACGTAGGCTTAGCCCGAACCCTAGATATACTTAAAAGACACTTCTACTAGCTAGGATACTTAAGCGACGTCCGCCGTTATATTCGTAATTATTACCCCTATTAACGAAGTAAAGCACCTCGTAATAAAGCTAATAGTCTCTTATAGCTATTACCTATCCCTGATTAACGCTAGTAAGATATCGCTATAAACTTTATTACAGGCTTACCGGACTTAGAAGGCTATAATACTATCTATACCGTTATTAACCGTTTAATAAAGGAACGTTACTATATTCCCTACTACTAGGGCGACGGACGACTATTAGTAGAGGAGCTTATTTAGATTATAATCTAGAACGTCTTCCGCCTTTATAGGCTTCCGAGCTCTATTATATTAGATTAAGACCCTAGGTTTATTTCCGATATATAGTAATTACTATATTAACGACTTCGTATTAGAGCTAATATCTCTACCGCTTACTACCCGGAAATAGACGGATAAACTAAAAGGGCTAATTAAGACGTTAAGTAGGGGCTCCGGAAGTACGTTATATATATACAGGACGACTAGGTAAAGTAGTTACCTATTATTAAATTTAGCGATAATAATAACACCTCTTCTACTAGCTTAATAACACCCTTCTATATAAATAAGGGATTCCACCCCCGCATGTCTTTCGGCCCCGATACTTCTATATACTCGTTAACTAGGGCTCGTCTAGAGGCGTTTAAGGCCGAGGATATAAGCTAACGTATATAGGAACTACTAGATTATAACAGGTCTAACCTTAAAGTTACTTAGGAGCGAATAAAGGATTAAGTAGATAAATATTAGCGGGATATATCCTATAATATCGGCGATATAGTATAGGTTTTATTAAAGGATATAAAGACAAGCCGTCTATTTAAGTCCCTTAAGGACCGAATACTAGGCCCTTATAAAATTATTAAGAAGATTAGGACGTCCTACCGGCTAGAGCTTCCCCTAAGTATAAAATAAAGTAAAGGTTTCTACGTTTTAAAGCTACGACCTTTAGTAAATAATCCTTTACCTAGCTAAAAATACCCTCTACTAAATCTAGTAACTATCGACGACAAGAATAAATTTACCGTTGATAATATCCTATCTTCACGGCGTAAGCCCCGTACTCGACGCCTATAGTTTAAGGTGAAATAGAAGGGCTATAACCGCGACGATAAATAGTACTACGTAGACGTTAGTAAGTTTAATAACGCTAAGGATATAGTAGAGGAATTCTATAAGCGTTACCTACGGATAGTTAAGTAATAGGTTTTATAGAAGTTTAATAGACGGGGCACGTTCTAATCAGCTCGGGACGAGCCTTTTCTAGAGGGGGGGGTAATATTACGAGTCGACCCTAAGGTTATACTAGTTGTTATAGTTACGAGTATTACCTCCTAATAGGGTTAGCGTCTTAGCGGCGGCCATATATTCTCTTACTTGCTCTATAGATTTATCTCCTTAGATTTATTCTCTTAGTTACTAAATTACTATGACTCGCTCTAGTTACATCCTGACATTAATATTAGCGTACTCTAAGTACTTTATTAGGAGTATATTTTCTAAGCCTTTAAAAGAAGTATAGTAAGTATAAACTATATTATCCTTAATTTCTTTATTAAATTTATATTAATTAAGAACCCTAATATTTTCTAGTATCTTTACCTCCCCTAATACTTAATCTATAATAGGATTAATTTATTATAGTTATAAGAGGCCTAAGATTAACTGTTATCCCTGTATAAGTATTACCCGAAATATAAAATAGCTATATAATACGCGGGGGGCGCTTATCTTAATTCAATATAGTACTTAAGATAAGGTAGGGCTAATAATCCTACTATTAACGTCTATTACCCTAGTAGCTCTAGTATAAAGGGGTGTAATTCCTAAAGTCTTTACGAAGTCTTAGTTAATAAAGTTAGCTATAACTTTATAATTAATAAGGGCTTAGAGGGTTATTTTAGTATATTAGAGTCTAGTAGTCTTATATTCCTTTTATAACTATATTTAAGTAGTAATATAATTAGTCGGGTCTATTATATTAAAGGTATTATTTAGGGTAAGTTATAAAGATTCTTATTTAAGAGTTTCCTTTAGCTTTTAGAGCTCTCTATTTATAATACGCTTATTCTACCTTAAAGGAGGGGATATATCCTAGGCTAAGATACTCCTTAAGGCCTTAAATACCCGTAATATTACCTTAGATATTATAGGCGTATATTTTTTAGGTAGGAGTAATCTATAGGTTCGCCCTTATAATCCTTCCCCTAATAGCCCTTTTTAATATAATATATATATAATCCCTTATCCTAGTATTTCTTTTAGTAGTTATTATAGATATTAGACCTCTTTTCTATATTTAGGCCTATACCCCTTAAAGGATTTAAGCTATTTAGTTAGTCCCTTAAGGGGGAGTAAGGGTTAGACTCCTTAATCTTATTAATTATAAATTATACCCTTTTCTACCTATTATACTCTACCTCTTCTCTATCTTCTAGGGTTTATTTTTTAATCCTAAGGTAATTTTCGGCCTACTACGCTACTATCTTAAAGGCCGCGAAGGTATCTAGTAGTTTAAATTAAAATTAGTAAATCTAGTTTAGAATCTCTCCTAATAGCTTCTACTTAAAAGTATAATAGATAATAGAGTTATTCTAGGAAAGATCTATTACTAAGGTCTTAAAGTAATTTATAAAGTCTTAAAGTAATTTATAAAGTCTTATATAATCTTATTATTCCTTATTTAAATCCTTTCTATCTTAAGCTTTATATTTAATTTAATATCTCCTATAGAGTAGTTCTCTAATAACTATACCTAGAGTTTAATCTAATTCTTAAAGGTATCCCTTTAACCCTTTAGCCTTATTAATTATATTCGCGTCCTAATCCTAGGCCCTAGATAGGTATAAGCTGTAGAGGCTTATATATCTATACCCTTAATAAGTTATAGGTTAAAAAAATTATTATAGTTAATAATATAGAGGTAAATATCTATAAGAGGGCTAATAAATATAGGGGGTTTATTATATTTAACCCTCTTCTAGTTTTAACTAATTAATATAGGTATTCTAATAGTAGGATTATAAGGGAGGGTAGGTACTAGACTAGGCCTTATACTCCTTATAACTAATCTTAAGAGGTCTATTACCTACCTACTACGTCTCGTAGATATAGTAGGAGTAGTAGTTTATCATGCTACTTCTACCTCTAAGGCGTTAATCCGCTCTAATAGCTATTAGTATACATCTAGATTAATTATATCTCTACGGGCTTAATTAGCTAGTCGTACTAGAGAAGATAATATTATTATAAGAGGTCTACTAGGCCTCCGTTAGGCTATTATTATTATAGTTATTATAACTCTACCCCTTAGGTATTCTAGGGCGGCTTCTAGCGTAATAATTATAGGCTAGGCTTTATAATAGGAAGAATTAATATAGTAGCTATCTTACGTCTTACTTAAGGTATATAGTAATATTATTATAATAGTCTTAATTCTTAACTATATAAGAGTCCTAATAATATCTACCTAATAGTATAATCTATATATAGCTCCTTCTAGCCCTAATAGCCCTTATACGCCCTGCCGTTTATAATAATAGCCCCCGCTATAGTAGTAAGGATATCGCGTGTTATACGGGTAACTAATAAGTATTAGGGCTCTAAAGCCTTCTACTACTTAAGAATAGACCCTTATTTTAGATAAGTAAAAGGGGCTATAAGAATATTAAAAAATTAGTAATAATAATAATAATAACTAAAAACCTTATTATAAGCTTTATACTACTATAACTAGTCCTTTATAATATTATTTAAATCCTTAATTAGAGCTTCTAAGGCGTTATTAAGGCTAAAACTAGTATAACCCCTTATTAGTATAATCCTCTAATCTTAGCTATTTACTTTATAATTTTAGTAGTTCTAAAATATTCTTCTAAGCGCTTATTAATAGACTTCTACTTATAGCTACTAACTAGTTTTAATAACCTAATTCCTACCCTTAAATATTATATCCCTACGGCTTAGACGAAGAAGTACCGCTTAGTTATAAAGAAATCCTAGATTTAACTACGTCTAGCTATAATATATAGAAAGCTTTTAGTAAGCTACTTTAAGGGCCTTAAGAAGCTTAACTTTTTATAAAACCCGCTTACGCCTTAGTTACTTAAATTCTATTTCTATATAATTAAAGAGCCTATTATAGATAGTAAAAATATTATATATTATAACCTCCTTCCCTCTACTTATTAGTAATATAAATATATAAAAAGGCCTAGTAAGCTAAATTAGATATCTAACTTATAACTACTTATTATTAGTAAGCTTAAGGAGGCCTCCTAGTTTCTTATTAAAGTAGTATTCTAAATCTTTATAAAGTAGATACGCTTATTCTAGTATATAAAAAGTCGAGGCCTAGCGCGTTTTAATATCCTAAAAAAGCTTAAGAGGGTATTTCTACTTATACCTCTCTTTAGCGGTAGGTATACTATTATCTAGGACTACTATTATACTATCCTTTATAGCCGCTCTTTCTATATATTGAAAAAGGGCTCCTTTTATTAACTACTTATATTAATAAATACTACGGTCTTTTATACCTTTAATTAATTAGTTAGAAGATAACTAGAATAATAACTATAAATATTTTACCTTAGCTAGGGCTATTAGTAGGCCCTTCTTTACTACTTAAACTTTTTACTACTTATTATTATTAACCTAGTTCCTTTAAAATTCTTTATTAATTAGATTAATATAAACTTTTCTAAGTAGCTCTTTTAATACTAATTAGATAATATATATTATATATAAAAGGTATATTAGAGAATACTTAGGATTATCTTCTCCTTAGTTAATAAAATTATTAAAAGGGCTTATAAGAAGGGAGTTAATAAGTCTATTATATAGTAAAGTATTATTACTCGCGTTATTAATAGTAAGGGTAAGAAGTTAATCTTTAATCTTATACTACCTAATAATTAGATTTATAACTACTATAAGTTATAGGCTACTATACTAACCTTTAAGATACTTAAAGCTTATAAGTTTCTTATATTATATCTAATTATTATTAATAAAGAAAGCTATAATTATTATATATAATTAGTAATTTAAGGCTAATTAATAATTAAGTAATAGGGAGACTTTAATATTATTAGTAGGTAAGTTTAATAAAAGACCCTATTTAATCTCCTTAACCTTTATTAGGTAGTTCTTAATTATAGATATTAAGTCTATTTAGAGAGTAGAGTTAAGGTAGTAAAAGAGTTATAATATCTTAGGGTTATTAATAATATTAAATAGTATACTTATAATTATAATCTAATATTAAAATTACTTAGGGAAGTCTTCGCGTATAAGTTTCTACCTACTTAACGCTAATTTTATATCCTTACCCTTATTCCTTTAGGGTAGATAGTAGTATATTAGTTCTAGTTATTATTCTACCTATTAAAGCCTAGGGAAATATAATACTAATATACCTTATCTTAGTAACTATTAATAATTAATATTTATTATAAAGTACTAAGACCTAATTTCTTAATATATCCTTTAAATAATAGGTAGATACCTATACTATTAATATTATAGCCTATAAAAGGGTAAATAATAACCTCGTAGAAATAGCGGTATATAAGCTATAGAGCTCTACTAGAGATAAGGGTATATTTATAAAGATATTCCTATCTCTTAGACTTCTTTATTAAACCCTAATAGATATTATAGTAATTATAACTAGATTTAATTTTATTCTTAATAGCTTACGCTATCTTTACCTACTAATCTAGCTACTTATCCTTCTACTTATATTAAAAGATATAGTAGGGTTTATTTTTACCCTTAGCTACTAGATTAGTAGTTAAAGTATTTATAGAAGTCCTAATTATAAAAGAGGGTAGAGTATTACTACTTAGAGAGAAGGATAATATAGTAAAGCTAATATTTTTAGTATACTATTAGGTTTAAGAATTTAGGTTAGGATTTATAAGCTCTTATTACGCCGTAGTATTCATATCTATTATTTTACCGCTAGTCTTAGTAATAGTAAAGTATAATTTAATTAGAGGCCTAAAAGTAGTATAATTAGCTACGCTTTAACCTTTCTAGTTATAATTCTAGTTACTACCCTAGCTAGTTAAACGCTATAATCCTCGCTCTTAGACTAGTAGGTAGACTAAGGTTTTAGTACGTTTTATAGCTAATATTAATCTCCTAAAATCCCTTATACTCTTTCTCTCTTCTATATTTAGCGTATAATATATTCCTTATATTTTCTATTAATAGCCGTACTACTATTTTTAATTAAGTATCTACTAGTAGTATATTTATAGACCTTAATAGTATAGTCTCTAATACTAAATATCTACTAAATAATTTACCTAATCCGCTATTAGATAGGCGAACCCTATTAAAATATTAGCGACCTTAAAAGATAGTAGGTAGTAAGAAAGCTATTAGAAGAAGGGTAAAAGGGAAGTAAAGGAGATAGCTAATTATAATATAATAATAGAAACCTAGATATATATTAGGAATATAAATAGGGTTAATTATAACTAACGTAGTATTATAATATAGGTATTACTAGAAATTTATTATCTATAAAAAATAATAGACCTAGTAATACCACGTTTATTATTTAGTTATCTAGTAAGAGAAGTTATTATAAACCTTCTACGGAAGGCTATACGTCTAATACGAATATAAGCCTCTACTTTAAGTATACTTTAAGAACTTATAGAGGCTAAGGTTATTAATAATCTTAATAGTATTTTATATTATATTATAGACTCTTAATATAATAGATACTAATAAATTATTAGTAGCCTAATTATATATATTTTATATAAAGAGAGTTATTATATAGGTAAAGGATATAGACTTATTTAGAAAGCTACGGAATAATATAAGTCTTTAGATAGTATAAAGTATAACTTCCTTAAATAGTACCTACGTTATATTATAATTACCTTTTACTATTTTAAGTACTATTAATAACTAGAATAATAACTAGTAATCTAAAAACTATAAGCGCGGAACTTATCTATAATTATTAATAATAATAATAAAAAGACTAATTATAGGGACCTTAAAGAATATATTAAAGAGAAGAAGATAGATCTTAGAGAATATATTATAAAGAAAAAAAATAAAGGGGTATAAGAGTATAGCTAGATTTAGTAGTTAGAGGTCTATTATTAGCGTAAAGACTAACCTAGATAAGGTTAAAGATAAATCCTATTACTAGATTATAGTAATAAACTATTAATTAAAAGTATAATACGAGGAGAATCTTTAATTTATTATATCTATAAATTATAGCTATTTATATAGGGAAATAGGCTATATCCTATAGTAGGAGGCATAATTTATTAATAGAAGGCGCGAGGCGGCTAAACTCCTAAGGCACCTATTTAAAACCTTAAATAATTAGAAGATATACCTATATAATATTAGCTATATTTATATTAGGCTTAAAACTATTCGCTACTAGATTATAATTATTAGGCTATTATAAAGTAGGTCTAGGGAGATTAACTAAGCGTATATTATTTATAATACTAAAACGCCGGTCTTAAAGATAGCTAGCTATATTATATTAAATAGCCTTTTCTCTATAATTAAAGTATATATACGGCGGAGGGAGGGGCTTATTATAAATTTAACTATTCTACCTAGGTTAGTAATATATATAGTAATAACTAGAATAATAATTAGAATTATAGAACTAATATACCTTAATAAGTAGTAGATATAAGTTATTAATATAACAGTTAGGGTAATATCCTAGGTTTAAGTATTAATCTAGGTAATCTAACTTATATAATAAGCTATATATTAACTTACGCTAGATTAGCTAAGTATAAATAAATAAACTTATTTTAAAGTTTATTATATATTCCTACTATAATTAGCTAGACTTTTATAAGATCTACTAATCTATAAGCTAATACTAGGTAATACTATATTTCTTCTAATTATAAAGCGCGTCCTGCTTACGCGTAGCTTAGAAAATTAGATTTATATAATTAATATATAATTTAAAGAGGGAATTAACTTTATATAAATTACCTAACTTAGCCTCTTTATTATTAACGTCTTCTTATACTAAGTCCCTACTATTATTATTAGTATAAATAATAGTACGCGTAGTAAGCTATATATTATAACGCTTTACTACTACTTTAATATAGATTCCCGTAGTAATCCTTTAGGAATATTAGATAACTAGAATAATAATTATAATTAGGAGAATCTTACCTCTAATCTATAATAAATTATTAAAGATAAGCGAGCTATCCTTCCTTTTCTTATATAGACTTATTAAGATAAAGTAGGGACTTCTTATACTTCCTAATAGTATAGCTAATAGCTATAATATTAGCCTTCTTCGCTAATTCTACTACCTTTTTACCTAATATAAAAGACTTTATATGTATTTGTAAACGCTTTATATATATATTCTTACTTAATTCTTTAACTACCTTACGCTTTACTTAAAGACCTAGGTAGCGACCCCTTATACTACGTATTAAGCCCTATATAGTACTAGTATTATTACTATTATAGGTATTAAGGCGCCGGAGGAGGGTTTTATTAGAGTCTTCTTCTTTATCTTTAATATTTATAGTAGTTAGTAGGATATTATATAAGTTTTAAAAGAGCCTTTATACTATAATCTATTAAATTAAACTCTACTACCTACTCTACCTTTACTACCTTATATTTACCTTCCTATATTATTAATTCTAGCTATTATTATAGTTATTAATAATAAGATATATAAACCGCGTATTATTATATTATAAACTATTAATACTTAAATAGATTTTAATAATATATAGAGGAAGTATTAGGCGGAGATAGGAATTAAGGGATTTATTTTAATTATAAAATATATTAGTCCTAATTAGGTTATAATAGCCCTACTACTTTTTCTTAGTATTAGCACCTAACGCTAGTAGTAAATATTATAAATATTAATTCTTTAGGTAATTATAATTATTATTAACTATAGATTTTCCTAATAATATATTATATACTACTATTAATAGAGACGTATCTCTATAAGCTTAAATAGTATTAAAGGGAGGGGTATTATATATAATAGTAAAATTTAAGTTCCTAGCCCCGTATTTACTAGTAGAGGCCTCCCGCCGCTAATAGTAAATCTTTATAAATATTAATTTTATAGATATTATAACTATAATAATAACTATATTATATTATATTATAGGATTCTATAATAATATAATATATAATAATATTAAATCTATAGATTAATTATAATCTTCTCTAATATTAATTAGATAAGTATAATAAATAATAGAGTAATTTTAAATAGAGAATAGTAAGAAATCTAAGTATTTACTTAAAATAATAATAGTTATAGATATCTTATTTAAAAGACTTAACTATCTAACTTATAACCTCCTCTAATATTATATACGTATAACTCTAGAACTCTAGGAGTATATTAGTCTTATATTATATATACTATATCCTTATTATATAATTATTTATTTTATTTTATAATAATTTAAGTATATCTACCCTTCTATAGTTAATAGTATAGCTTAAATTAATAAGACGGTATTTATATATTTCTAACCTTATTAGATATAATTAATTACTTCTAATAAAGGTATTTAATTTATAATAGCTAATATAATAGTATAGAAAGCTCGTAAGACTATAGGTAGTAAAGGTAGTAAGAAGGCTATAAGTCTTAAGTCTAGTACCACTAAAGGTCTTCTAAGTTTAGGTACTTAGAAGAAGCCTAGATAGAAGCCTAATAGTATATCTTTATAGCTTTTATTCTATTTATTACTCCTAGCTAATAAAGTATATAAGCTATTACTCTTTATAAGATCCGCTACTACTAGAAAATTTCTAATCTCCTTATTTTAAAACTCCCTTTTTATAGACTTATTCGCGAGATTACCCTTAATTTACGTATAAGTACTAGATTCTAGACTAAGGTACTAGAGGGCTTATAAGAAGCTTTAGAAGTATTCTTAGTAAATATATTAGAAAGTAAGTTATCTATTTATTTCTAATATAGCTAATATTAATAATTATGGTAGTATTAAACCTATATACTATATACGCGAAGCGTATTATATTAATAATAAAGGATATTTAGCTATATATATAGATTATAAACCCTTATAGTTATAAAGTATACGCTCTAATATAGAGTATAAGACTTAAACTCCTAATAATTAGTAAACTTTAAAATTATAATAATAGGCTTTATTCTTTATATATAATAGCTTAATAATTAATATAATATTTATAATATATTATTTCTAGTTATTATTCTAATTATTATATTTACTTAACGTGACCTTTTATACTCCTCTCTCTAGATACTAAGCTCCTCTTAGTAATTATAGGATATCCTATAAATATCCCATCCTAAAAGAAGGTCCTACGAATAACCTATCCCGTGGGATTATCCCATAAAAACCCATACCATCCTATAACGGGATGGGACCAAAATCATTGATCCCATACCATACCACGGGATGGCTGGGGAGACCAATATCCCATACCATCCCATATCTTTCCGGCCAGTAGCCAGGGCTATCTGTTTCCTGGGACCGGTACCAGATGGCAGGGTTCGACTGTCATCCAGCCTCTAGCGCAATATCGAGACAGTTTTTGCTCTGAAAGAACTCTTCATCGTGACATTAGTGGCGTCAGTATACGCTGCTCGTATGGACACATTGAGCGTCATTGATGCTGTTTGGACGTATTCTTTCTTAACATGGCACGGACGCCACTAGCAAATTCTGCAGGAACGATGGTGACGAGTGAAGGAAATCTCGTATTGTGGCTTTCTCTAAAGGGAATGCTCAGCCTCATTGCCATGGAGTTACAAAACAGCTGGATGCCCGAATGATGACAGCCTAAACCATTCCTTTACCAACGTCACCCAACGTATTAGCAACGTCGATTTCGTAGCACGAGTGATACGAAATGAAGGATAGTACACTTGCAGATTGCATAGTAAGCACAGTGTTTCCATGACTATCACAACGAGCTTTGAACCAGTATGGCCAAGAGCGAGGGTTGGATCCCCAGATCTCGAATATGTACCTGGTCTTTAGTCTCCAGTTTCCACACTCGCACGTCGGATCAGCTTTTTGCTTTCAGCCTATCATTTGACGCTGTAATTTTATAACGACCCGACGATGCACTGGAGAACACTTGAAACGTTGTATGCGTTTCAGAAATGCTGCGGTTGGGGCTGCGCAAGCGCTACGCCAGTCACGTACGTAGAATACGATTAACCGCCGAAACGAAAGCTGCGAGTGTTTCAGCTGTCAACGCTGCAATTCTTGACAGCCTAAGCCACTCAATGTGCATGAACCAAACGTTTCATAATCTGGTAAGCCAATAGGACATAGGAATACTAGTGGGTCCACAATGATTTTGTCCTATGAAGGATTGAGTAGTTGCAGGATGTAAAGGACAGAGGAAGGATTGAAATCCCGCCTACGCCGCCATGACAAGCTCCAGCGAGTTTCGAGTTGTGGCATAGCGCTCATAAGCCTCGTTCAGCTGTCTGCTTTTGTGTTAGATTTGAAATTCTATCATTAAAGCACTGAACAAAACCTTTACGTGGTTTCGGTCGTTCAGGCATATCGCATTCCAGAAGTAATCGATTCAACTTCTAAGCATCTTCATTTATGGTCTCTTTGAGCGGTAACGGCATGGAAGGCAGATATGAGGAAAAGGCTACGGACAGGGCACCTCGGAGACGTTGGCTAAGACCGCTACTCATCATCGTCAGCGCGGTCATCATCCTCCATCTCCTCACGCTTGTGTTGCTTTTGCGTGTGATCGATCTACCTAATGCCTCGCCGTCGCTCGCCAACCTCGATGGTGTAATGAGCATCGAGAATACCCTGGGTGTTGGCTTTGACTTGACGCCTTCCTATGGCATTGCAGTAGTCCGCCATCAGAATGGCTCGGTAACGAACGTAGGGAGGGTTCCCGTTGATCGAGACTACGAGGATATGATAAACCGATTTTCAGTCGGAGGGCGCGTCTTGTAAGCCACAAACGGACCAATTGGCCTCGTTCCGCGCTGACTTCTATAGTCATAACGACTACGCCAGTCACTGCAACCTCAACGGTCTCGCGGTTGGACACAGCTGGTCCGGCTCGAAGAAAACGATCAGAAAATTGCTCGGTTTGACGTCAACGCACGATGTCGGGAGGTTGGCCGAAGTCATTGGCAACCTTCGGAGAATGACCGAGAACCACCTTGGCCATTCCATAGAAGGAGTAGTAGTCGCGTCGCCGAACTTCCCTGCCCTGTGCAACGACGATGTCGAAGAAGCCATCAGGCACGCCGGGCTGAATCCTCTCAGTCCTTACGGGCATCCGTATCAACCTCACGAAATCGCCACAGCTTATGCTCGCCATGGTTTCGGGCTTTGCAAGAATAACCACTCCGTCGAAGCTTGCAATGCCGAAGAAGACCGCCTACCGTTCCAACAAACGTTGGCTATCTCGCATACCAGTACGGCGTTCCTCGCCACACTTCACACAATGAAAACGGCGTTCATAACCAGAGACCTTCTCGAAGGCCAGCACGTCGGGGATTACGAGCTAGGCTCGGATTCGCATCTCAAACAAGACTGGGACGCATACTGGAAACGTGTACAGCTCCACATCGAGGCACTCATCGTCCAAGACTCTGCCCGAAAGCCCATCCACAGAGTGTTGTTACTGGGCGAAAGTGGGCTGGATCCGAATCTCTTGGAAGCGTTGGATCATGTGATATCTCAGCATCAGGACAGCATGCCTGAGGTTTACGGTGAAGATCCACTGTATGACGCTGCGCAAGGAGCAGCCCTGTTTGCCATGCGAGCGCAGGAGGATCAAGCGTTTCTGACATCCGAGGGACGCAAGGAAACTTCCGAATTCGAGCTATAAAATTCAATATTTCCTTGATCATATATGTTTGAATGGTTGGTCAATACGATGTCGCGATCATCCAAAGAATTTCTTTGCACCTATGTCTTCCATTATTAACGCAGACCTGTCCACGGTTGGACCTTTGGCTCCAGCTCTAGGGACATGACGCCCATGTTATTGATCTTTAAACGAGGCTTGATGTAGTCTCGTTGTCCATGCTTAACTTTCGTGGTCTTTTTGGCTCCAAGTGGTATCGAGTAGGAGCTCTTCAGCCTTTGATGCAAGCTTCGGTAGTTTGGCAGCATACTGCATAATGATTATGGAATGGACTTGGATGACCTCACAAGTGTAGTGTAGAGCTCGGTATTGATGTAGGCCGTTTGGTCCTAGATGCAAACAAGCCCTGATTCGGTCCAGAAACTTGAAGACGATACGCCAGGATATATTGTTACCCATCTTGAGTGCGGATATGTACACTGATGTTCAAGTCCGACATTTTCCAACTGCTCACCTTATCAATCTTCCCCGTCCGCGTCCGCTTCTTCAGATGGGAGGCTACTTTTCTCTTTACGCTGCCGTTCAGGAGACATTCATGAACGCATCGACAAGCATGGGCTTTGTACCTTACTTGCGTTGTGAACAAAATCACACGCGTGCATAATGTAGTGAAGGGCAGACATTGACTACATCCCCTCTTGTTCGAAACTCCAATAAAGCAGATTTTCGTGCTCGAAAATGGATTGAGATGGGCCATGATGCTGTCAGGGTACTGCTCGTTCGCTCCGAGGAAGCACGACCGGCTACTTTCCTTGTGGAGAGGTGTGACAACGCTCATAGGCAGAGACTTGAGGAGACACGTCATTACGCTGGACGAAGCGACAGAGTGACCACATCAGGAATGATAGTGATCCTATGCAGGCGGGGACCTGCAAAGGGCAAGTGTGCGGTGAGGCCATGAATAGGTGGCAGTTATTAAACGGCAATTAGCTAGGTAAGGTAGTTCACTTGAATACAGTAGTTTGGTACGATAATTGAAGCTAGCCAGACGCCAAGAATATTTTGCCGAGCGGCAAGGCGATCGGTGGGAGGCCTCAACACTAAAGTAAGTACCGGAAAGACGATGGTCTTGAAAACGGGAGGAGTGCGATGGTCTTGAAGAAGCAAGATGGGAAAGTGACAGATGGAGCACGCCAAGAGAAAGCGAGCTAGAGTAGTCTACTACTAATTCTACCGGGCTTACATCCGGAACCCCCGCAGGATTCCGATCTACAACGGGTGTTCTGGACTGCCTCGATGGGACAGGGATGGCTTATCTATGCGACCAGCCACAGCGAGTCCCTGCATCGGCACTCAAGAATCCTTTGGGATGACGAAAAACGGTGCAATGCCGAGACTAAAGTAAAGAAACATGCAAGGCTGATATATCTTGTTTCATCTTGTTCATATCCTGGACGTTGCTGCTCACGAAACCCGGATGGCAGTCGCATGGACGGGAAGGAGGCAGACACTATCTCGCAAAACATCGAATTGTTGATCTTGCACTATCATGGTGGCGTCGCCAGTAGTGGCATCCCTGCATTGCCATGCGACAGCTTGCCCGATCTTTTTTCGACCAAGCTTTCGTATTCTTGATTCCTCCACCAATCATACAGCAATGGGATGAGGCCATCCTGCCGGCAAAAGGATAAGGTAGTAGGGAGCTCCCAGAAGACTAAGGTACTAACTAGTAGAGGAGTGAAGCTTCAGATGGGACAGACTTGGCGGAAGTTTAAACCCAATGAGGCAAGCATTGGATGGACCCGCCAGCCGCAGGATTTCGATGCTTGGCTTCCTTTGGGACGTTGGGCGGAAACTATGTTCATCGTACTTCGTGAGGGTGAACTCCCTCTCCCATGTTGCGCCATCCTTTTCCTTATTTTTGATCACTTCGTTAAAAGACGTTTCATTCTTCTTTCTCCTGTCTATCCTTTAGGCTTCTACAATTGTAGTCAACCCTCTTTCACAATTCCTCGTATGTTCCGGCGCAAAGGGTGCATCCAACTCAAATTGCGTCATTTGTCAACAGATCCACATCCCAGAAGAGGAAGAAATAAACCCTATCATTTGTCCGCCTTGGATACCAACAATTGACAACACTGTCACACTCAGTCACCGCCTCTTCATTTTCCTTATCTCTGCTTCACTTAATCCCATCATCCCTTGCAGAGAGTGGAGCATCAAATGGGCCTCTGATAAATCCCGACAGCGCGCTCTTGCATATCACAATCTACCCAAGCACGTGGGTCGCTATCTGTGGCTCTGGCACCAGCTCACCCTGCATACCACTTACCACTTACCACTTACCCACTTCACCCTGTTCTCTCCAACCATTAACACCAAATAAAACACCTCGTCCTGCTCTCTTCAGCCGCTCTTACTGTCCTGCCATTTCAAGCCCTAGTGTGATCAATCTCTACCTCTCATTCAGACATACAGCGGACCCATCTCCTGCGACTCTCCATCCTCTTCAATATGGCGACTGTTCAGCCGACGAGCTTTCCAGCCCCTCGACCTCACGCACAAGCATACACCACCCCTCCGAATTCCCAAGGATACTCGCAACACTTCCTGGCACAGTTTCCTCACCAATACCCTCCTCACTTTCCGCCAATGGATCCCTCACAATCACCCGCGACTTTGTCCCCGACCTCACCGAGCAATGCCTTCCAATTACCCCTCACTAATCGCCAAATGCGCCCTCCAAAGTCACCGATGTACGTACCAGCGGCTCTGCGCCCAACCGAGCGACCACGCCCCTCGCCCATGACACCGCCGCGCTCTGTCCATGGCAGCACCGATAGCTTGGACAGTGCGGGCCCAAATCGGCCGATCAGCAGACGCTCGACCACTGCTGACAGCAAAAAGAAAGGCCCCTTGGGCAAAGTGAGCGAAGACGAGCCCTCCGCACGCCCCATATCCACCGACGATCTCCCCGCCGTGACCGGGCTTCCCAACCGCTCTCACTGGAAGTTGGACGTCATTGCCACAATATGCGACGCGCCTGTATGTCAAAAACGGTTTGGCCTGTGGGAGCGGCGACATCATTGCCGGCGTTGCGGCAACATCTACTGTAACGAGCATTCAAGGTGGCAGGTTCCACTGGATCAAGACGTCGAATTCCATCCGAGCGGAGCTCAGTCCCGGGCCTGTGGGCATTGTTGGGGGGAGTATGGACAGTGGGTGGAGGATAGAAGGCGGGGAGCAGAAAATGGGGAGCCGGCAATCGTGAGCTCCCCTACGAAAGCTGTTGCGGGTAAAGGGAAGGGGCCCGAAGGATCGGACAAGAGGGGAAGTATCGCGCAGTCTCTGACCAGGGATTGGAATTGGAGCACCTTCTAAGTCGCAATCAACCTCCTACACGGACACCCACTCAACCGCAACATCATTCGCCAGAACGACGACCCTCACAAAACCCCCTTTCACCATGACCTCCCTTCTGCGCTTAAGTCCCTCCCACAACAAACCAATAAAGCAACACCAGCCTTCCATCATCACCCAAATCTCACACCCAGCTCCACCAAACCAGCCACCTTCACCATCCCTCACGCTCACCACCAATCCACCAACCAACCACCCTCATCATCCCTCACGCTCACGACCTTTCCACAAACCAAGTTCCACCAACCTCTGATACCCACCCCCTCCGCACGCACAACAAACCATGGCAAAATCACAAATCACGACCACATACAAACCATTACATGCTCATCATTTCCATTTCTATTTCCAATTCTACAATACCCAAATACCCAATTCGCTTTTACAGCGCTATTAGATTTTTTAGAAAGGATATTTCGGGCTCGAGGGGGGGATGGAGGGGTTTCGGTTGTTATCATACTACGGAGTATATAATGATAGAAGGGTTTCTTCTGATAGCATAGCATAGCATAGCATAGCATAATAAAGCATTGTGTGTAGCTGCGAGCATGAGTTGTCATGAAGAATTCGTTGATCAATCTCCAACCCCCCCCAAAAAAGAGATAACGACCCATGACATCAACCAACCCCCCAATCCTCAACCAAACCCTCTTCAATCCCAAAAACCCTCATCCCGTTCCCACACCCTGAAACAAATCACGATCTATCCCCCCTCCCCCTCTCAACCCAGCACAGCCATCCATCCCTCCCCGCCCAACGAAAGAAAAGCAGTAAATAGCAAGAATGAGGAATTAGATATTCTAGTCACTAGATAGGAAAAAAACCAAATAAAAAAACAGATGCATACCTAGCGAAAAAGCCCGTATACCACATCAGCAAACAGATCAATACCTCAACGGAGTAATATCTATCTATCTATCTATCGAAAACAGTGTACCCCTGCCACCCTAACGAAGCTGTACCTATACACACATATCTCACAAGCGAAGAAGCGCCCATGATCAAAATCACCTATTCGATGGCAGTTCCAGCTATAGAGGAAAGTAGGGGGCCAAGATCTATATTGACGGATCGGTCTTTTTCTACATTCACTCATCGAAGAATGTTTCATATGCTTTGCTAATACGTAGTCTGAATGTTCGGTCGGGCATGGAGGAAGTGGATGTTTTATCATGCATGATGGATGCCTAACATACATTGATTGGTTTCGGTATATCGAGGCTAAAGCTGATATACCATAAGGGACGTGGCTGGCTAGAATTATCGTACAAGAATTATCCATGTATATGTAGATGTTGATGCCATACATGTTCCTTCATCTCCCAGATCGGCCGCGATGGATGAAATCTTTTTTCGTTACAGTGTTCGTTACTATGTGCAAGAAAAGCAAGAGCGTGATGCTCGGGTATATGTGCGATCTGTAAGCATTTCCGTCGCCGTGCCGGAAACGCCGTGTTCGGTACTGGGTATTAGGTGGTGACATTAATTCCCGATGTGGGAGGTGGTGGGGTGATATCCTTAAGTTGGAGGTGGTGGGGTGATATCCTTAAGTTGGAGGTGGTGTGGTATATATTATAGATGAGGATGTGGTGGTTGCGCGAAGATGCTGCGAAGAGGTGGTTGTCTAGGAATGCTGCGAAGAGGTGGTTGTCTAGGAATGCTGCGTGGAGGTAACGGTGATCAGATGATCAACTCGCCGAGATATCCGAGGTCATCGAGGAGTTGTTCGGAGCCATCGTTCCAGGAGTGGACCAGGTTCCGCTTGTTGCTATGCTGAGGAAAGGATGGGATGGCATCTGCTGTCGAAAATGTGGTGCTGGGAGGCTTTCTGATCGTTAAGACGGACTTGTAATCGTCCTGTGGGAGACTGTAGCCTTGGAAGCCAGACAATGCTGAGCGTGGAGTCATTGGTCTCGCTTGTGGCGGAGGCGGCGGAGGTGCTCGTGAAGGCGGTAGCATGGTAGCATCTGGCATTGTCGATTCCTCTGCAGTAAGTACTGCAGAAGACTTTGAGTAGCGTTGCAGCTGCAAGAAGTCGCTGTCATAATCATCCTCGAAATCGCTCATGGTCGGTGTTTCTGGCTGTGAAAGATGGAGCGGAGACATGGGATCCGAATGGGTTGTGTTGGAGGCCAGATCGCCGGGTGACATATCATCACTTGGAGCGTATCGAAATGATGAAGACTCAGGATACGCATAGGTCTCAGGCCGTAATCTGTCGTCGGGATGCTGCGATTCTTCGGCCCTTCCCCGCTTGCCATTCGACGCTTCTGCGGGTCCTTGCTGGCCGGTAGACAGACTCAGTGGCGCGTCGTCACCTACGACTGCGGAAAAATTCGTAAAGTAGGAATCCGGAGCCAAGAGGTGTTCGGGCGGAGTGGGACAGCTTGACCCCATTGAGGACGCGAGAATACCCACTGCGGAGTTGGACTTCCCATCGAGACACAAGTCTTGCATACAAGGGAGTCCTGGCGGGTAATCACCGTGGGCAATGCGTTCCTGAGGCCAATAAGCGACTACAGATTCTTCCACAACTTCTGTTGCTGCTTGCAAAGCTCTGTCGACATCCTGCGCGGAAGGCTGTTGAACGCGCAGCTCAGCTCCGACGGTCTTTCCTGTCCCATTTACACCAGGTATCTGAGCGGGCAGTTTTGGGACCTCAGGAATATCCTCCGCCGCTTCAACCTTAGCTGACTGTCCAGTCCTGGAAAAGACTCTGCGAGGCCAGGTCAAGCCGGATTTCGTGTTCGAGCCTGCGGATCTGGTTTGGCGCATCCGCTGAAAAACAGATAGGAGCGACCGTTGCCGTTTCAGAGTAGATGGGCCCACCTGGCTAGAGTTTGACGTCTCTGGAGGATCTCCCGACTGGAGCGGCGTAGAAGCTGCTCGATGCAGGATCTTTGGCACAGAACCCATGCGAGCCTTTCGTTGCTTGATCGCGGATGTTGTCGCTGCACGGCGGACGTGCGGCGGAAGATACTTGTCTTTGGGGTCCAGAGTGAAAACAAGAGAATCAATCGAGGCGGACGAAACATTGCGACCAGCTATCAAGTTCGTTTGCAGTGGCACGTCCAGAATGTTTAGCGTCTGGCCAGGGAGGAGCGGACAAGATCTGGTATTGGCTTCCCTTTCGCTAAAAGCTTCAAGATCGCCGTCAATGGTGTGGAGGATGTACTGGGCAGGCATCAGCTACTGCATACCGAAGGCCAGGGCTGGACGAGAGCTTACATAGTACCAGTACGTGCCGCCCATCTTCAAGCCACCGTCACGGCTAGCGGATGTCTCCAAGGTGACGCCATCACAGACGATGTTCTCAAATGCGTGACAACAACGCCAATTGCCTGTCTGGCTGTCCTTCTTCAGCTGGTAGGACTTCTGAAAGATGTCCCAGGATCCTTTCATCTCGACCGAGCGTACTGGGAAATCTGGCGCTGGACTGAAGTAGAGTGAGCTCTCTGAGAATAGAAGTAGATCGAATGGGGCTTACAGGAAGAAGGTGTTGAGTGTAGTGGAGGCCATTATTGATTAGATTAAGTATTTCCAGAATCACCACCGGCTACTCAAGAAAAGAATTGTGGAGAGCGAACGATTGAAGGCCAGCCTAGTATACAAAATTGCAAGAGAAAACTTCTGATACGGGAGACTGGTATAGTCTTCGAATTTATTCAGCAATAGATTTTGGTGGACGGATCTTGGCAGTGTGAACTTACACTGGATCCCACAACTTTCCAACAAACATTCAATCGTTCATGCCAAATGTGTTCTCCGCGCTCCACTTGCAATTTCGATAGGCGCAACGCTTTCTTCCGAAATTTGTTCTCCTCCCTACTCTGTCGCTCCCGAAAATGCGCAGTTCGCCGCCGACAATGGGTGTTCTCTCACGTCTCACGTTCAATACGAGGTCGGCAGTCGCAATTCGCCTGTCTTTCCGTTACAACACCACAATACCTGCAAAACCTCGTATTCTACTGGTACCACGAAATTCAGATGATTCTCGGATTGTCGCGGGGCTCCGCATCTCGCAACGCATACCAAGTCGTCGATTGGTCGGATCCTCGGAACTCCCAATGCAGCAGTGGCTGTCGGTGTTTCTGGGCAGCACTTCACAATATTCTCTATGTACAGTCGGGGGATTACCACGGGATGCAGTGGGAGAGACATTCTGACGCGTGGGGTCGTCGCACATCTTATGCAAGATTCAGGAGCCACCCAGAGCAAGGCAGTAAGCCACTGAACCTTGGGTGCTCCAAGCTGGGATGGGCTGGGTCGGGCTGGGAGGAAAAGAATCCATTTGGTTGGAAAGCGCTAGCAACAAGATTATCATGGCTGGTTGGGGGCAAAACAACCTTCCACTCATGGCGAATCGAAGTCAACTCCAAACCCTAATTAGTTATACCTCTTCGCCTCGTCGGTCGCACCCGTCGGCTGAACCCCTTTCAGCCTTCATCACGGTGAGATCCTCACTGTCATTGGAAGGAGGCCGCCAAGGCGAGCCCCTAGATGAAATGGCAGGCTTAGGTGTTCGTCGCTCATTTGCAGACACGATGAGCGAACGAAAGGTTATCCAGGTTACCGTGCATGATTGCGTGGAGGCCAACGAGTTATGAAAGGTGGGGCTGGTCGATCAGGTTATAAGGCGTGAATCATTGCTTGAAAGGCTGCCACTTTAACCCTTTTAGGGGAATGCTGGCTGCTGCTAATCTTGGACGCTGCGCAATTTTAGCTGGTCGCAGATCAATTTAGCGAGCCGGTTAATTCTCCGCACCTGATCCGAGCATGGAATAGGGAATGATGAAGAAATGAGAACAATGGACAGTCTTAGAGCTTGAGTAGAAGGGTTGATCTTGCGTACTAGAAAGACGACTCCATCCAGCCTCGGAAGATGCTTGCGATCGAGAAAGGGAAGGCTGGAGCGATGCATTTGTCGTACGCAGACGCAGGGGGCTGCACCTGGACCCAAAGAAGCTGCATGAGTTCTCTGGGTCCTATGTATCTCGACCTGTGAACGTGATTGGCGAGGGTTGATGAAGGGACGCAAGGGAGCAAAACAACCGATCTCATCACACGAGAGCAATGTCGATATCCCTGCACCGATGAGGATGTCCGGAATTCTGCATTCTTTATGTGTCCAGACGTCATGTGGGCTCTGTCTGGAGTCAGTAAGCAAGGGGCCCTCCGCAACCTGCTCTCCACTCAGATACGACCCTTTTTCGTCCATTCTGCTCGCATGATCGTTGCACCACTCAAATATGGACTCTGCTCCATTGATTCTCAATCACGCAGGCTATAATGCCCCTAAGTCTGCTTCTTCTGACGCAAGTCCTCTACTGGCCCTTCCACTCGATGTTCTCCGGCAAATCATCGATACCTCACGGAGACGGTCTGGCCTACCCTTGCACTATTACGCCGGTCTCATCGCTGTTTCTACAACATCATTCCACCTAGCGATGTCCGCGGGAAACCATCGAGGGTAGCGCTGTATCTGCAGCTTCTGTGGGCAGAGATCCGATGGCCCTACCTCTTTCCCCCAGATCACTATGTATGCTGGTTTTGTCTCCGCGTTAAACCTGCGGGATACTTTACCGATGACTTGGACGTTGGTCAGAAGCGTTGCTGCCTCAGATGCGGAATCGTCGATCGTAAATTTGGCATAGAGAGGGCCATCCTCATAAACGGGATTGACCATCGCCATCGCAAGCACTGTGACAAAACGCACTTTGGAAACTACTCTGGCGAAGATCTTCGAAAACATTTGTTCATTTCTGGCAAGGGAGTGTGGCCCTCTCTGTTGGTCTCCGCGGCAATAGTATTCATCATCTCCTCTGCTAGCAGAAGCAATATACCAGGACAAATATGAATCCTTTTTCCGCCTCAAGATATGCATAGCTTCAGCGAAGCTCCAAACTGAACGAGTTATTTCGATCTGCTGGAATGTTGGACCCAGCGAAAACAAGGGTTGCGACGATCCGCTATTTCAATCGAATCATTCTTCCAGATATTATTGCACTTACCCTTCGATCTCAATAAGATCGCAGGACGCAGACATATGTATGCGAAGAGGCGTAAAGAGATCAGGAACAACTGCTTCTGCTATCGGCTTCTGACCGATTATCTTGAAATGAATTTTCCTCGAAGATTGCGGCTAACAATGCCTGAAGGTATATTCCTTGGGCATCTTAAGCCGAGCCAGCAGTGTGACAAACCATGGCATCTCAACAGAAGTCGTGCACGAACAATGTTGATCAATCTCATTCTTACCTTCTCAGCTTATCATTCCGCTCCATAACATTGGCCCATTCACAGAACCCTACTTAGGGTGAGAGCTCATAGCTACCGTCACTTTTCCACTCTTCCTCCGGATCTCAGCAACACGCCATCTCCTTCCATTTCAACGACCCCCATCTTTGCCGGTCATTCACCGGCGGGTTCATAAGTGCTTCATTTGTGCCATCCAAAGGATCAAAGCTTGATCCGTACCATGAAGAAGTCGAACAGGCATAGGTCGATGTACTCGGATTAGGCTCTTCCTCTAGCGCACATGAGGGTTAGTCGATTAGTGTGGAAGCGACTCGGACCTCGACCAGCATATAACACCTAAAACGGAGCGGTCGTCGCGGCGATTCTTCTTGGCAGTTGGGGCTCAAAGTAAGTTTTCGCATCACCTAGGGATTACGATGCTCTCGTATCGCGATGCAGCACTGGGATCTGCTAGCGATAATACTTTCCGCCTGCTCACACCCCTATGGGTGTTCGCTGGGTGGTTCTTCGCGGTACACTTGAAGCATTTAAATATGGAATTCAGTGTATGATTAGGAAAACTGACATCATCTACAAGACCGTTATGAGCTATCAATTGTGTCGATCTCGGACCGTGTGCGATCAGGTATCATCTTGATGTTTCACCTGTTTTGCTTGACTGTTTCGGCCGTAGGCGCATATGCGCACTTTCTTCCTTGACTTCGAATTTAGCTGACCGCCTAATCAAAGCTCGCCCAGTGTCTATGAAACTTGACGTTCCTTCGAAATAGATTTCGGATTGGTCCTAGATGATCGCTGTTTGAACGCTTGGGCATATTGTATGATTTCTAAAATTATCAGGACTGGCGTTGCTCAGCTGGACTGGCTTAATTTACCACCACTACACATCTTTACGATCAATCTTTACTTTCTAAGCGTTCTTGATCTCCTTCCTGCCCATTCCTATCTTAATAAGCCGGACTTACAACATGCGTCTTTCTCTGTCTCTCACAATCTCTCTTACCCTCTCCATAATCTGCCACGCCCAAGACTTTTGCAATCTACCGGGTGCACCCTGTGCAGTTCCCGGTACAGGTCCCGATAGAATCTCCATACCACTACCTTCCATCACCAAGACCCCAGCCCAATCCTCCGCCGCCTCCGTGGCTCGAGCGCAAGCTCAAGCCCTCAGTTCCGCAGTCAGCTATGGCAATTCGGTCGGCATTGCCTCTGGCACACCCAATGCCACCCTCCCAGATCCCTGCGGACCACCACTCCAACCACCAGGCGCAGCACAGAGCCTATCGACATGTACCCAAAACGTCAGCGTGGCCGACCTGGGTTCGCACAGCTACTACGGCTTGAATTGCTGGAACGATACCACCAAGCCCGCTCTCGACCTGGGTTCCTGTTCAGACGCCATATATGTAATCTGCGACGACATCTCCACCGGCGGCGAACTTTACACCAAGACCAACAAATGGATATGGTCGACCGTGGGCGGGAACTGCACGTTTGGATACTGGCTGCCCGCTGGAGGAGCACCGGCTCCGAGTTTCGACAGGTGTCTGCGTCAGATCTATGGGCCGATGAGGGAGAAATGCCGGGGACCGAGGTTCAATGTGGGATCTGTTAATATAGCGAGTGATGGGTTGCCGGATGGGTTGGTCAGTGGGACTGTGGGGACCGGAGTTGCGGTCAGGGGGGACTATCCGAGTTATGTCATGTTTCCATTGAAGAGCTTCTATGGGGTTAATGGGGAGGGGGTGTCTTGAGGAATAGATTTGGGTGGATACAAGGCTTTATACATTGCCGGTCGAACGTACCATCTCTATGTTTTGTTACGCTAGCGTAGGCTAGTGCGAAAACAATCTTACAGCATCGTCTGCTTCTCACCCTCAATGACTCGCGATCCCCATGGAAGGCATTATGACTGCGTACCAGCAATGCTAACTTATGTTACTCTTCTATTGCAACAGTATTCTTGCAGTATATCACGGTATTCAGTGACTCTATCCAATAATCTGCTCTATCAACCAACAGCCACATGTCGCACAAACATCCTGAGCATGCAGAGCTTCATCACTCACTAGTAGAGGCAGAGATCATGCATAGCTACGGAGGAAAAGCTAGTTTACGAAGTCGCTCTTTCATCATTATGTTCAACTCGGCTTCGTTCGGAGATCCACTCCATTGGCTTTGGGATGGAAAGCGCGACGAAGCGATGTATGCAAGCCACCACGCTAACGCAAGAGTTGACTTCGATGAGATCGATACTTGCTGTTCTGGTTGGATGGTCACGCATGAATGCCGTGAGCTATACATGTCTACGTAGATCTTCGGGGGTGCCTTCGTGCGTTATGGTTTTCATCTCGGCTTGAGCACAGAACTCCTCGAGACCATCCACACCTGAATATAGAACGGCTGCCAAACACACTCCTCTTGTATTAATTTCAACGAGAGACACAATACAATGTCCCTCCCCATCCCTCAACCTCGCGGCGTCCCATTCCTCGGCAACATCTTCGATATTGATCCCAACAATACCTGGGTTTCCCTCAACAAACTCGCACAAAAATACGGTAAGTAACCATCAGACGACTTTCATAGAATCCGAAAGAGTACTCAAGCTTCCACGAGTAGGGCCGATCTTCAAGATTCGCGCCTTGGGTACCCAGATTGTTTTCATAGGTTCTGCCTCCCTCCTCGAGGAAGTCTGCGACGAGAAGCGTTTTAGAAAATGCGTCACTGGACCTGTCGTCGAGATTCGCCATGCGGTGCACGATGGGTTGTTTACGGCATACGACAACGAGAAGATCTGGGGCGTTGCGCATCGAATCATGGCACCATTGCTTAGCAAGGCGAGCGTAGAGGAATCCTTTGTCGAAATGAGGGAGACTGCAGGAATGTTGGTGGAGAAATGGAGCGCTGCATCGAGAGCGGTGAAGATCGATGTAGTGGGTGATCTGAAACGGATTACGCTGCAGGCGGTGATGCGATGTTTCTTCGACCAAAGTCTTGACTGTTTGAATGGAGTGGAACCGCCGATGATCAAGGCTATGGACAGCGCAACTTTGGAGGCTGTGAAAAGGCCGACGAGGCCAAAGGTGTTGAATTGGTTGCTTTATCAGAAGGGGTTTGATAGAGACACGAAGACTATGCGGGATTTTGGAGCTGAGGTTTTGAGGAAGAGAAAGGCGGAAGGAAGTGATAGGAACGATATGCTCGATGCATTGCTCCATGCAAAAGATCCAAAAACTGGTGAGAAGCTGAATAAGGAACAGGTAGTGGATGAAATCATCACTCTGTGCATTGGAACAGCTACAGCGCCGAACCTGGTCGCTTTCGCGTTATACTACTTACTCAAAAACCCGGAAGAACTTGCCAAAGCCCGTGTGGAGATCGATGCGGTCGTCGGTCCTAGAGATCAACTTACCCTTGCACACCTATCGAGGTTGCAGTACTGTGAAGCCGCCCTGCGAGAATCGATACGCCTCTCAGCCGTAGCGCCAGGCTTCAACATCGAACCCATACCGTCCTCCGACATGACCGGATCCGTGACCCTGGCTAGGGGCAAATATCAGATCCCCAAAAACCAAACAGTGATTGCCGTGCTGGCGGCCGTGAACCGCGACCCCGATGTCTTTGATGAACCTGAAGCGTTCAGACCGGCACGGATGCTCGGAGAGGCGTTTGAAAAGCTTCCGGGTGGTGTGAAGAAGTGGTTTGGGAATGGGAAGCGGGAGTGTATTGGGAGGTTGTTTGGGTGGCAGTGGGCTTTGGTTGCGATGGTTGGGGTTTTGAGGGGGGTGGATTTGAGGATGGCGGATGGGGGGTATGAGCTTAGGATGGAGGGGGCGTTTAGCGTGGAGCCTGTTGGGTTTTTTGCATTGGCTGGAGTGGGGGGTGGTGGTACTGTGGTGTGATGGAGGTACTTGGTATGGTGTGTGTAGAGACTTGTCGATGTGGATCCTTTCGGCAAATTGCTCGGTTCAACACCAATGTCCTCATACAATCACCTATTGGAACATCCTTGTGAGTTTCTCCCAATTTTACATCCCCAGCGGTCGAGGAGCGTCCGAGTGGTATAAGACCCTTAGCACACGCAGTCAACTCGTCCCTATCCATCTCCTCCATCACGCAAAACAGAACCTACCTCATTAACCAAATTATCTACTTTCCCAATTAAAGCAACAACATAACATAACCCCTTCAAAGATTCTGCAAAACCTACAAGAGTTCAGTCCCTATAATATTAACATAACATAGAATTCCCGCCTGACATGATAGTATCCGTTCCTAGAAAGCGACCATCATCAATTCAACCAAGTGCCATTCATTATTCTCACTCCGCCCCAATCCTTCCATCCACCCTCCATAAACCTTCACAGCAACCTCCACAGCAAGAGAGTACTGAGGAAGCACCAATGGAGCACTAAGGGAGAAACGGGGAGCAGCGATGGAGATCGGAGCCTACAATAGGTCCCCTGTCGCGAGGAAGAGCATAGCAGGCTCCCAAAGCCATTCTGGATATACCGATCGGTATCCCAGAGAGTGATGAAAGTTTTTCCAATGAAATTCCTCGACGATTGTAGCCTCAATATAATGACCGTGAAATTCGTGATCACGTCGAATATTCTATATCAGAGTACGCAGATATCACAACTCCCTCGGCGCTCGAATCGAAAAGAGCCCTCTTCGTCTTTTGCCGCCCTTAGCATGTTGAAATAAATGGATGTTTGATGACATAAAAGGTTGTAGGAAGGATGGATCGTTTCATTCATGGACCTGACAGGCCTGTATATATATGAAAGATGGCTGATACTTACGTGGCCAGGTTAGTAGGGGCGGGTAGGGATCAGTTCGACACGGCGTAGTCCCGTTTCGTCCACAGCATTCCGCCTTTTCTCCTCTCGCAATCTATCAATCTTTTTCGACAACTCGACCCTCACCGCCTCGGACTCTGGCGTGACGTTCAAGGTTTCACGGCCAGCGATCCACTTCCTAAACCCTTCCATCTCCTCCGGTTGTGCTCGGTTCCAGACATTCAACCACTTCGAGTATCCTCTGTCGGCACCGCTCTTATTTTCTCTTTCAGCCCCAGCGGCCAGAATCATTCGCACGATCTCATGATCGCCATCATGATCGCCATCGCCGTGAACGGCCCACCAAAGTGCGTCACAGCCGTACCACGGCAATCGCTCTTCCGGCTCCAAGAATTGCGGTCCCGGCTCCTGAGACCAGATGTCTGCGCCTGCGCCGAGTAGGAGCTGGACACACTCCCTATGACGCCATCGAGCTCCAGTACTGAGGTAGGTGTGCCCATTGTACACTTGATCATCGATGTCTGTCGTTCTTCCGAGCAGTAGCTTAACGATCTCAATATGATCTCCGCGAACGGCTGGCCACAGTGGTTTACGGTTGCAGTCGTCCACGAGGTTGGGGTTAGCGCCGGCGTCCAGAAAGATCTTGACGGCTTCAATATCTCCGACCACAACAGCAGTATGCAGTGTTGTTGTTTCATCTACATCTCTCACATCGACTTCGATGCCGTTGTCAATGAGTAATCTCATGATCTCCAGCTTTGTCGTGCTGAAAGACTCGACAACCCTCTTCATCTCTTCCCCTCCAATAGAAATCACTTCCGCATGGTCGATCATGACAGCTCTCTGGAGCATCGGTCCCCCCTTACTATCTTTGGCATTAACGTCAACTCCAAATTTCAGTAACAGCTTCACCACAGCTGGACGATCGTTAGCGACGGCCAGGCTGAAGGCAGATTCGTAGTTGTAATCCCTCAGGCTCATGTCAGCACCACACTCCAGTAAAACTTTGCAGTTCTCGACCCGGCCGTGTGACACGGCAAACATGAGTGCTGTCAGTCCGAACGTATTTGGAGCATCTATCATGGCCCCTTTGTCCAACAACAGCTCGACGATCTCGGGACTTTGCTTCTGTGCCGCCTTGGTAAGCGGTGTGTCGAAGACTCTACCCCGTATGTTCGCAATGCCTTCGTTGACATTTACACCTTCGTCGAGCAATTGTCGAACGAGAGCAAGCGCCTTGTTTGGGTCTTGATCCAATGCTCCGTAAAGTTCAATCAAAGACATCGTGGATATTGTTTCCCTCACGCCTAAAAGTGAGCTGTAATGCTACAGAAAAAGTTCTCATTCAAAGTTTGGATGTGGAGAGACGTTAGCGAGGACTTCTTCATAATATATGCTGAATTTATTGAACGCATATCGCGTCGGAATTTCTAGGCGCGGTACGGCGGAGCCTGTTAGGCAGCAAGCACGAAGGATCTGAGGGCAGGTAACAGCATGAAACCAGGCCAATCGTGGACCACAGCGGTGCAAATATACAAAATCAGGCTTAGTCAAGTAAAACAAGTAAAACAAGAAAGACATAGCAAAATGTGAGATTATATCTTTCAACATTGCGCATAGCTAGTGATAGCGAGGGAAGTCATGAACCCCGTCCTTATCGGTCCGAACCAATAGGCTTATTATAGCTATTTCGAAGAGCTGTATCATCATATAGGAAGGCAAAAATGCGTCCACACGTCATCATTCGTTATTGTCCCATATCCTGGCAACTTCGGTACTCGTCCTGGCTAGGGCTTAGCAAAACCCCTCAAGACGAGTACCTTGCCAGGACATGGGAGATAGACATCGCTGGGTTCACTACTCCCAGCGAATAGATGGGTCGTACTTGCACTTCATCACTGTGTAGACCGGCCTCCGGACCGAGGACCAGATCGATGAGGCGGTAGATGTGTGGAGGGCGCTGTTGGGATACTGGGAATAAGTGGCATCCGGCGGCTTATGCTGCGTTCATCGTCGTATAGACTTCTTCTTACCTTCTCCAATTCCTTCTCACCAGTAGAGGCGCTAGCGCCGTAATTGAATGCGTAATTCCAAGTGTCGCGACGACGTTGTTCCCTGAGATGTGGGTTGCTCTCATGGTCTTGGTCATGCTCTGACTTGCGCCCCTTTTTCAATCCAAGAAGTCTTTTCCAGCCGATAATGAAGTCGAAGGGTGCCAATTCGTAGGAGTCTGATAGTGAGTCCAAAATGATAAGTGAGGAGCCATGATCTTCGAAAACATTCTGCTGTGTACAGATCTCCTCACCAATGATGACATCGGAGCAACACTCTTCTAGAACCTCAAAGGTCACTGGAATACGCTTCCCGGTGGCAAAGGTCCAGTACGTGTCAACTTGGCCTACTGTCTCCTCAAAACTCCCATCAGCGAACTGCAGCCAGTTACGATGCTCCGGTCCTTCCTTGAGGTATAAATCATGGTCAATGACAAACTGCCAACTCATAACATTTCGCTCTGCCCCAGTGTCTGGCACTGCAAGAACATTGTATGTATCTCCCAGTATTCCTTCCAATCGCTGGCAACCCTCGCCTAAGAATGCGAAGGCGGACAGCTTCTTGCCCATCGTGAAGATGCATTGAGTCAGACGGTGGCGATATTTAGACATCGTCCCCGTGGCAGTGAGAAAGCCGTTCCCAAGAATTAGGTCGTAGATGCATTGTGGAAGGACATCGCAGACAACCGACACAATTTTCTCGGGATCCGCAGCGAACGACCAAAAGAGAGACACAGTGCCTAGTGATAAGGTTTGTCGTGAATTTCCAAGGGTGAAAGACGAAGGGGAACCCTGAATCTTCAGGCCGATTTCTGCTGCGTAAACCGCCGAAATTATGTTTTTTCTTGAGCCGGTATCTGCTATAGCGGAAACACGACAGCCGTTCACACGGCCAGCAAGGCCTTGCTTGATTTTCCCTCCAGGACTCAACGAGCTTCTGGTACAGCGAGCCTTGTATTCACCAGATCTCGGGATACCTACCGCTCGTCTTGGAGGACTGGCTCTTGGAAGTGTCTGCTGTAGCGCGTCGTGTTTTGACTCAGGTAGCGGAAATTTTTCGTCAGGACGTTCCTCCCTGCTGATGTTGTTACTTCGAGGAAATTTTTCCGACTGATTTTCGTTTCCGAGTTCGAAACTCAACGAGGATAGGTCTGTCGGAGGTATAATCCGCTGGTCGATACCCGAGAGAAGATCGCTGCTATGACCCAGAGACGTGCTTCTGGTATACCCATCTTGCGAGTGCACCATATCATAACCTTCCACATGATTACTTGCCTCCAAACCCCGAAACGCAGACAAGCAGCGAGTCAAAGTTTTCAGAGACGCCGGCGGGGAATCGTTATATTGCCGGAAGGACGTCCGATAATCACTTTCGATTGCTAAGAAGTGTTCATCGAGAGGTGATATCGGCGGTGACGGTAGAGCCCCCAGCGTATCAGTTGATACACGCGCCATTGGCGCTATCGCTGAAGAATGATTTGGAGGAGTAACAAGTTCATCGTCATTACAGAAGTATGGCGTGTACGGAGAATCTCGTGTTGCACATGATCCTACAAGCTTGCGATAAGATCACATGAGCTTAGAGGAAACAACAAAAGGTGTAGAGTACAAAGTTCGAGACGGGACTATTTGGATGTAGAATAGATGGGGGAGGCTGAGAGGAGGCGCAGTACGCAGAGGTGGCGCAGTGCTTCAGAAAATTGCGTCTAGTAGTACGCCTCACAACATTGCATTCCATCTAAAGCATACCTAGTAAAGACAACAAAGGAGTGTTGTATCCTTCGCGACCGCAAGTCTATCAATCTCTAGATGTCAACGGGTAATGATAATGAATATGACGAAATGAGATGGTGTCGACTTCACGTCCAGCAAACCTAGAAGGCTATCCTTCATTTGCGCATTTTATCGCAACAGACAGTGACGCAGCAATCTACCGAAAGTACGCACATTTGAGCGCAAGAAATCTTTTGTATCTACAAAGTGAACTCAATGGATTAGAAGCACAGATCCAGCAATTGGATCGAGAAGACGCGAAAGACATCAATAATGAAGCTGCCCAAAAGATTGCTCGAGAATGGGGCCACTATGCCAACCCAAATGATCAAAGAGCATGTCAGCATAGGTTGTTGCAAGCGAAGATCAGAGCGAAGGTCAAAGAATACCGTGCGTAGAAAGCTCGTGTATGAAGAATGATGGGAACGCTCCCACTGACTGTATTCACACAGAGGAAGCGATTTTGCTTGAGAGCCAAATGTTGGCTTTGAACCCTCCATCCCGTCGAACACTGAAAGCATTCAAAAAATGGTTCACCTTGAGATCTGTCCCAGTGCTCTGGGGCAGAGACAGCCACCTTTTCGATGATGAAAATGACCTCGTAGGCCTCGCACCTGTCGACACTGACAGACTCAACATCCTCCTGCAGAATTACTTCGGATGGTTCTTTCGATACAAACAGAAAGACCTGCCGAATGAAAGCGGTAATGAGCTTTTTTACTACCCCCAACGGCGGATTCAAACTGCTGGCGCAGTAATATCGATCATCTCCTGTGCTGTACTGCTCCTTGGGGCTATAGTATGCTTGCTGTTGGTTTCAAATCAAAGCATGCATTTGAGGGTTGGGATGATTGTCATTTTTACCTGCTTATTCGCCGTGGTAGTAGGCCTGCTCACCAATGCACGGAGGGCAGAGATCTTCGGTGCAACCGCTGCGTGAGTCTTCCTCTACGATATGGAATTATTTGCCTGACCTGATCAGATATGCCGCTGTTCTGGTCGTCTTTGTAAGCAACAATATCGGGATGGGGACGAAGAGCTGAAAGATCTCCGGAGCTCCGCATTATGGCAGGCAGCCTATGCGTTCCACAAACACTTCGAGCTCAAATTATGGGATAGTGATGAGTGCGGTAGGGCTGTGGGCGGAAAGGGCCACCATCAGGACCCTCTGGACCAGCTGGCTATGTACGAAGGACTCCGGGACTTTGACGATGCGTCTCCGGTATGCTGAAGGACGTCTATGCCAGGGATCTAGCTGTTCTGCAGAAAATGCTGGATCTTGGCTAGGAGATGGTCTTCTCGCCTTGCATTCAGGATCTGATGACGGGACTCACAGAAAGCCAGGGTTTAGCAATGGTATACCCAGTGTAATATATTGATGAGGATTCTGTTGTCTTCTGATTTAACAAGCTAACGTTTAACAAACAGAAATGCCGCTGCCATGTAGTCTTCATAGATTAATAGCAAGAATCTAGCACCCAGAACGTGGGGTATCATTGTGGGCGAGTCTTGGGCCTGAGCTTTCGGACACGCAAATCTCGAAGGTTACACTCACCGGCAAAGGATTAAGAGTCATGCCGGCCACCATGGCGGAAAGCCAGCGTCGACATGTCTTACACCTACTTTGATTAGTGGTCAAAGAGTACTGGTTGTCTAAGCCACTCCCATCTCCCTCCATATGGGTTTTTCCATCTTTGACAACGCCATCCAGATTTAAAATACCCTCAAATAAAGCAGTATGGCTGGTCTCTTCAAACCAGCGACCTTTTCATGCTACGCGCCAACCATATGTACCTCCCCAACATAAAAAGCTTGTGGTCAAGAGAGGTACAATCTTGATACAGGAATACCAGATCAGATGTCTCAGGATGCAAGTTTCAGATTTCATATATGAGGTCAATCAGTGTCTCATTGAGAGAAGGTGTCGAATTTGGCAGCTCAGTCATGCCCTTCGGCGAGGGCAAACGCTCGCGCACTTACGCTTTCATCCACAAAAGAACCCAACAGGACTTATGAGAGCTCCTTTCGGAAATATCCTGTGGTTGGAAACATCTTAGCATGCCTGATACCGAGCACAAGGTCCTCGAAGTACCATATCCTGTGACCTCTCGACTTCGGCTTACGGTATGTTGCAAAAGAAGTATCCAGCGTTTCTACAGCTTGATTGAAATGTTGAGTTTCGACCAGCGTACTTCTCAAGACTCACTAGCGACAGGTCAAATCGATGACTATGTCTCGAAACGGAAGATCTAATTCGCTAAGTTTATGAGCAGCCGCCAGAGGCGTTGAGGGACGTCGGCAAGCTAGGCATGAGCTGGCGACCAATCAATGTCAACAGAAGCAATTGTAATTTGCTTGGGATCACGAAGGGCCCATCTTCGAGAGACATGGACAAGGAAGTGGTGCAGTAACAGCCAAGATGCCCACCAAGCTCAAAAGTAGTTTGGGCGTCGGGCCCAAGTGCGGAGTTCTCAGGGTACATCTGCAGGCTTCAATGGCAAGCCCATCTCATGACCCTGATACGCTGCTTCTTCCATTCGTCCCAACAGCTCACGAGTAACAAGTGGGATCACGGCTTCATTTGAAAAATATTTCAACAGCATATCTACCCCTTCAGATCAGTCGATCCATCAAATGCACTCTTCGAGACGCAGCAAACATTCATAGTGTTTCACGCAACGACTTCGAAGGCGTACAACGACTTTCTGATTAAGAAGCCACAGGACAAGCTTCTGAAGGTGTGTTCGCTAATGTAGTGGGTCCAGACACGACACCCTATGGACGCTCGATCTCAAGTCGATGTATGACTCGAGTCGAAGCATTGATTTCCTTTACAAGCCTAGCCAAATAACGGCGCTGTCAAGCCAAGCCGTAAGGCGGCGATCTGCCAAACCCAGAGGCAACGCAAGTACTACTATTCAACTCATGTCTATCAACGGTCCGAGGTATTGGTGGAAGCTGCTACAAATCGAGCAGGGTTTAAGGAGCAAGATTTCTTGTGTTTTTGGTTAAGGCAGCCTACTTCCGGAAAACGATACAAGAAAGCCCTCTCGCGCAACGGCCCTCACTCAACCTTGGTCATAGCCCAGCGATCTACATGAAGCCAAAGTGAAAGATTTTGTGCGCTAGTTGTCTCCCGTGCCGATTCAGCTACACCACAAGCCACGCATGCAGCTGTCGAAGTCTCGGAGGATTATATCTAGCGAGATCCAGCGATCTAGCAAGATCTAGCAAGATCTAGCCCTGAAATAGGTACCTTCAGATTCCAGATTGGTCAAAACTTGAGCGTCTTAGCGTTGACAGCACGCTTGAGGTGCAGATCTTGGTATTAGCGCTTCCCCGCAAATGGTCAGACGTCAAAGCTCTACAACAATCCTTCCCAAGGAATGAAGAAACTACCCAATCCCGATCTTCATAGATGGCATACGATATGGGAATCTTCTACTCCACTTCTCAAATCCGGGTATCGATCTCTCGGCCCCATTTCACTTTCCCGGTCCAGACGTCGTAGTCCTTCGGACTTTCCAGCCTTCAGGATATTTGATAGGTCGGCAGGAAAGCCAGTCTGTTTTCAGCTGATGTACTGATCCAGGGACGTGCAAGATCAGGCAAGGATCCTCCCACGGCCTCTCCTCATCTTGTTGCCATATGTGTAGTTCTTTCTTTGCATCTATCGCTATTTCGGGACGGCTTTCTCCCGGATACAATGGCTTCTCTCCCCCTAAGTCAAGAATGGGAAAGGTTCCAAGCCCCATACACAGTGAACTTGCCTATATGCGACCAAAACTCGCAACGGAAAAGACCACTAGTCAGCCTCATGGTCTCGATGCGCACAAATGATAACAACGGACTTCTCATTTGCCCAATAGCAGCCAAAGCCTTTCCACGATTAGTTCAGCTTCAAGAATTCAGCGTGAGATTAAGCTACGTGCCAAGCTGAGACGGCTTTCTCAAGCTAACGGTTCAGCGTGAGGTCTGACAATAAGTAGATCCATAATATCAAAGCGCCTCGGTTGAGGAGTGTTTAGCAACAGATCATCAATACGCCATGGCTGACTCGAACAAAACACAAGGGTCGCTGGGGTTGGTAGGCAGAGGCCAAATGTCTCCACATCCGGAAGACGTTCTCACGGCTCACTTATAAGTTCATGTGCTCTCTGTTGTGCGAGCACAAACTGTGTTTCTCCAATTTTGAGTCACAGCAGAGGTGCAGGATCAAGTTTCCAATGCTTGGTCCAGATGGCTTCAATACTAGACCATCCACTCGTTCTTGGCGAAAACCTCTCTCTTGATCCCTTACCGCAGCAAGACCCAACAGCCACGTCTCCAACAATCTTGATCATAGGCGGTGGTGTAACAGGCCTCATCAACGCATGGGTCTTGCTTGACCGAGGGTATCATGTCACAGTCGTCGCGCAGCGATGGGCGTCTTTTACTGACGAACAACGTCTGACCTCCCAAATCGCTGGAGCGCTATTCGAATTTCCTCCAGCAGTATGCGGACAGCATACAGACGCTATATCCCTGAACAAATCAAAGCGCTGGTGCATGGTAGCTTATAAAATCTGGGAGGCGATTGCGTCCGACCCAAACCGAGCTGCCATTTCCGGAGTGCAGATGAAGCATTCAAACTTCTTCTTTCCCCGTCCCATCGAGGAAGATTCTGCACAGCTACTGAAGATGCGAGAGATAGAAAACAGCGGTATTCGTGGCTTCAATCGCTCTCCCAATCTGATCACCAAGGCCGGCATCGACCCTCGTTACGGTGCCGTCGATGCTTACGAGCATCTAGCTCCAATCATCGACACCGACCGCGCGATGGAATGGCTAATGGTCATGGTCCAAAGCAAAGGCGCCAAATTCATCACCGAAACCATCCATGGCGACCTCTTCAGCCAAGAATCCGAACTCCGACACCGCTTCAACGCCGACGTCATCGTAAACTCCACAGGTCTATCCAGCTTGTCCCTAGCCGCCGACAAAACATGTTTCCCTTTACGCGGCGCCCTCATCAGAATCATAAACGACGGCACCGATTTCCCAAAAGTCGACACCTCCCTGGCCATCACAGCCGACGCCGCGCTCGACAACGAAATCGTCTTCATCGTCCCCCGAAACGACAACATCCTCCTCCTCGGCGGCATCGCACAGCCTCACGAATGGAAATTAGATCTCAAGCTAGACTCACCAGAGATCCAGCGCATGCGCACACGATGCGAGAATTTTCTTCCAGGCTTGAAGAACGCACGTGTTGATCCGGAGTATCCGCTCGCGCAGGGGCTGAGACCGGCTCGTGAACGCAATGTGCGTGTTGAGAGGGAGTTGAGACGGCAGCGTGTGGTGGTCGATGGGTGTGAGAGGGAGGTGCCGAGTCGGATTGTGCATTCTTATGGTCAGGGGGGTGCGGGGTGGAGTCTGTCGTTTGGGTGTGCGGAGGATGTGGCGGTGTTGGTTGGGGATGCTTTGCATGAGCTTCCGGCTGAGGCTATGGCGGCTACGGAGGGGGTGAGGGGTGGTGATGTAGGTGTGCAGGCGCAGTTGAGTCGGTCTATAGGGGGTTTTCCGCAGGTAAGGGCGAAGCTTTGAGCCGGGATCAGGATGGGGGTTAGGTGTGATGTTTGCAGCCGCTGAGGGGCGTAAGAAAAGCATGGCAAGCGTTGCGAATCACTAGGGGGGTTCAGACTGTTCTGTTCCAAATAACAGGATAGTCGCGAGTCAGGCGGGAAGATCCTTGGAAGAGGGCGGAACAATGGGCTAGAACACTTTTAAATAACTTATTGAGCTGTCCTGTACCTGATTCATTGTTCCTGCTCAGGGAGCTGTTTCACTGTTCTGTTCCGAATAACAGAACAGTCTGGAATCCTCTAACATCTGATTTAAAATAATCAGGATGCCTGTCGTGACTCATCTCTCGCAGCCCTATCTTCAGTTATCCCCCAGTCCACAATCTTCCTCATACAAACAACTGGTCTCTAGGAATGCGTATTGCGGGGCTTCTGTCAATGATGCCGTCTCGCCCCGTTACCTCGTCAGGCTGTGAGTAGCTTCGCATTGCTGGACACAGCGGATCCTGGTTTCGTCTTCGGATTGGTATGATAATACACGCCGCTGAAACAATCCACTGTCTCGATCCAGAATGATTCCGAGTATTCGATGGATCACTTTAGAAAGATTTAGGTCGTCACCAGATACGCTCGACAGCCTATATAACTCTCAAATTATGTGTGTGGGTTCGAATAGTATATTCTGTCTTCTCGGGATTGATGATACTCGGAACTTTGAGCTGTGCGCACGAGATTGAATCGTGTCAGTCGCGCTCTCTAGATTGAGTGGTTCACAGCAGTCCCTGGGATTCAATAGCCTAAAGCTTTGTTCATTGTATGCCGCGACACCAGACTTGTTTTCCTCCGCGAAGATCACTGTACGTCTTGGTACGATGAACGGATTGGATGTGCTGTTGGGAATGGACTTCGAGGTTGGAGTGAAGAAAGCCAGAGCTGAGTAGCGAAATATCACCTGTACGGATATCGTGAAGAGTAGTACTCGGCTAGATTGCACCACTGCCGATAACTCGAGGAACGTAGAGGTCTGCCAAGCCTCGATTGGGCCAGGGCAAGGCTTAAGAGGCGATGTCCGCGAAGAGCAGGCTTCTGACGTCTTCTCGAGGTTGGTCCGACTGTCAAGAAAGTGCGCCATTTGCCGATATGAAGAAGCTGCAAAGCATGAGTGCTCATCTTCCGTCCAATAATTCTCTACCATATTCGATTCCGTGCTTGGGATCACAATAGTACCGACGCCCGGGATATTGCCGTGGACAAGAGCGCTGGCTTACTCAGAGTCCTGAAGCCACGGGTCCGTCGCTGCTGCTTCAGCACTGATTCGATGCTCCGGTTGATACCGCAGCATAGACCGAAGGAAAGACTCTAGTCCTGGTACTTCGTCATCTGTGACTGACGGGTTCCTCTTGAAATTGATCAAATCCTCAAAGGAGCAGGGATAGATTTGATGGATATGTAACATATTACCTAAGTAGCACAAACCGCGATAGCGGCTGGGTTAGCGTGACGTATCACGGATGAGGGGATAGTCTTAGCCCACCCTTTCGGTCGAAATACGACTTCGAAGCACTTCCCTCAGCTAACAGTTCAGCAGGGAGGGGACCAAAGAGCTCTATCATCTGAGCCAGATGATCTTCTTCCGCTGTCCATGCACCTTCGGGGCCCGGTCGGCCTTTGAATAATACTCTACCTTGCAACAGCTCATATATCTGTTCATATAAAGTCATTATTAGATCAAAGGCCGCTGCTGGATGCTGAAGTACTAGCCACGCATGCTGCGCTCCATATATCAGCACTAGTACCCCATTTAGCACCGAGTATAACTTCTGGTGCCCGAAGCGATGGCGGCTGAATTAATTCAGTCAAGTGATTGTCCACCCAAGACGCTTCAAGTTCCATCCAAGATTAGCCACTACATTCATCTTAAGGACTATCATCTCAGCCCCTGACATACCAACGCCAAGGTCAACGATCTTGATATCAATGTTAGAAGTTGGATGTGGGTTTTCGGTGGTCATAGCATGGGAGTTGGCATGATGAGCAGTGGTATCCTGGTCGTCGTTTGGGCCCTTTGGCTGGTAAGGAAGACTCTCTAGGTGGTCTCGTACCACCGATTCGGCATCTTCGAGTTGGATCATTATGTTCCGTGGTTGGATATCTACAGCATGATATTTAGTCAACGAGCTGATATTGTTAGGGGGATCCACTGGCCTGTATGCACGACCTTGCATGAACGGTGTAGATAGTCTAGCCCCAGCAAAAGCTGTCTGGCAATTTGCTTCACCAGGTGAGGTGGTAACTTGCCGTCACAATATTGGCGTACCAGCCCAACGAGGTCTTCGCCCATCACCTCAAAAACCAAGCAGACATGGTCACCATGAGGTCCTGCGTGTCGGAAATCGTCAAGTAGGGAAATCACATGTTCGTATCCAGGATGATCTGGATTTGCAGTCTTGATATGCCGCAAAATGCTCAATTCAAATATGTCTTTCTGCCCTCCGTACGAGTCGGCTGTCAGGATCTTCAATGCAACGTGACGGTCCAGTCTTGATGATAAACTTAGACCTATACGTGCGGAACATGAATTGAGAAGATCACAGCCTTACCTCATATCACGTGCAAGCCATACAGTGGAGTATTGCCCATACCCAAGCTTTCGGACAACCACATATCTGTCATCAAAAACGTCCCCAAGATGCACGGGATGGTAACCGCCTGGACAATACCTTTCGGGGTTTTCCTCAAACCTTTTCGCCGCACCAAGTTGTACAACGGGATTCGTGGACTGAGAACGAAAAGTCTGCCGAGGACGCAAAGACCTCAAAGGCATCAACAAACCGGATGCCCTTCGCTTACAGCATTTATTGGGGCGTATACGGGAAGACCGAGTAAAGCGGTTGAGGAAGATTTCTAGACTTCGGCAGTGAGTCAAAGTAGAAAACATTGCGAATCTATTCATTTGATGAATTGAATGTCTATGCTCAAGTAAGGTAAAAGAGTAATCGGGGCCCTCTGAGTGGCAAGCTCCTATAAGTGTTCAGAAGATTTAAGGCACCTCTTGGCACTGACTTTAGCGTGTGCAAAAGACTCCGAATCCTTGGCGCTATTCAGAGGCGATCATTATCGTTATATGCTATGAGAAGAGTAGTCCGACCACTGCAGTTCTCGTCAAATGATATCAAGCTCTGAGTCGTCAGAAACCCCCTGGTAAAATCGGGAGTATTGTCCCTAGCCCTTGCTCGTTGAAAGTAGATGCGCACTGGTCCATCCAGGCTATCGTTACATGCATCTTGCTACATTTTCACCCACAGAACAGCGCTTGAAAGGCAGAGGAGAAAACTTTAGATACAAGAACATTAATCATATGGTAGACAGGCAGGGCTTATCCTCGCATCAGCACAATCCTATCAAGAAAGGGGAAGGTCAACATACCTGTCATCTTCATATATTCGTCAAGCCAGCTGCGGTACTCTCACACGTCTCCTCGTACTTTCAGGTTCGTTGTCTTCTCGTGAGAGTGACCGCCTCGAACTGGCACGATCACCTGGGACCTCTAGCGCCTTGAACCGCTCCTCCAATGAAGGGACAGGGTCTGCGACCGGTATTTCGGCTCGTTCGAGATCAACAGGTGCGTTATTTGGCAGTCCTTGCACCACCGCCTGATTATTCTCGCCCTCTTCCTGTTCTTCCACAGTCCCCTCCATACCGACACCCAGTACCTCAGAATTTGAGGTCCTCCTTCTCCTCAGAAACGTTTCCACTTCCGGCTTCCCTTTCTCTTTCGCGAGTTGCAACCCTGTTAATCCTAAGACCGTCTTCATCTGGGTATCCGCGCCCATCTGCACTAGTCTCTGGACCGCTTCCAGCTTACCGAATTCAATAGCTAGGAAAAAGAGTGACTGCTTCAAGCTGGCTTTGGACGGTGGGATTGTGGCTCCAGCTTCGATAAGAAGCAGGCAGCATTCCATATGGCCATATTCATTCGCAAAGAGTAGCGGAGAAGTGCCAAATTTGTCCGGCTCATTGACTGCTTTGGCGTCGTCATGACATTCAGCTTCGACGAGTAAGAGAGTGAGGATGGGGACACTGCCATACATGGCGGCGAGATGGAGCGGTGTTCGCAGGGCAACACCTTTCGCATCGATGGACATGCCAGCTTCCAGCAGTATCTCCACGGTCTCAAGCTCGTTTGTAAGGACAGCATAGTGGAGGGCGGTATAGTCGCTATCAGGATCTCGCTCATTTAGCTCCGGATTCCTAGTCGCAATGGCATCCCGGACGAGATCCACATAGCCTTGCTTTGTGAGAGCCCAAACTGGAAGGTTGCCTACGTTTAGATGATCACCACCCATATTGCGATCATGGCTTTCCAAGAGGTCCATGATGGTAGTGTGCCCATTTTGCCATGCAACGGTCCAGGGTTCTCTGCCGGCCTTATCTTTGAGTGTATGATCTGCACCAGCATCTAGCAGAGCCGTTGCTATTTCAAACTTACCTTCTCGACAAGCGTCGTGTAATGGGGTCCTGCCTTTCTTGTCTGCAGCATTTACATCCAATTTATGCTCTAATAATAGACATAAAATATTTGCTCTTCCTCCGACAGCTGCGCCGTGCAAAAGTCCACGTCCCTCGTCATCTAGACAATGGACATCGACTTCCTTGTGTCTGATCAAAAGTCGCACAACTTCAAGGTGCCCTCCGTCAATAGCTCGCAGTAAAGCATTCCCACCGCCCTCTTTATCTTTAATCGAGGAGTCTGCGCCTTTGCCTAAGAGCTTTTCGACTATGTCGACTTGGCCACCGCTTGCCGCTAACATCAGGGCGGAGCTACCTGTCCAATTGGTCGAATCCAGATCGAGAGGTTCCATACTGCGGTCTATAATGTCTATGGCAATGGCTGCCTGCCGGTAACGGACAGCATAAGATAGTGCAGTTTTCTCGTTGGCGTCTTTTTGATTTACCTTCAAACGACCATGGGTCAATAGGGCGCTCGCGATTTCGACTTTGCCTTCTTGTGCAGCGATCATCAGCGCTGTTTGTTTAGAGCGCATTGAGTGCTGTGCATTGATATCAACTTCCGGCTCAGCCAAGAGGGTCTTTACCACGTCTAGATAGCCGGCGAGTACAGCCTCATACAGTGCAAAGCCCCCTCTTTTGCTCAGTGCATTGATGCGCGCACCACGCTCCAGTAGTACAGCCACAACACGGGTCTTCCCTCTTCTGCAAGCATACATCAACGCCGTCAATCCATTCTTTGGATCCCGGGAATTGACCTCCACTCCCTGGTCTAGCAACGCAGATACCGCATACGTAAGGCCAAACCAAGCACACACATGAAGAGCGTTAGCACCTTTGCGTACATCCCAGTCAACGTCCGCTTCAGATTTCAGAAACCACATAGCTTGTATGGCTGCTGCAATTTTACTTTCATCCGTCACGAACTGCAACACCGCGGCCTGAGTGTCCGGATCGGAGCTTGCATTCTCTGCGTGATCACCCCAGTTCTGATACGCGTAAGTGAGGAAAGGAAAGTCGAGCGCCCGCATCTCGAAGTCCTTGTCCTCCCACTCTCCCTCATTGGGTAATGAGAGCTCCTTAAGACTCAAGTAGTGAAGAGATATCTGAGTCATGTGTGCGTGTGCGCTCGGAAAGCATCGGCCTCTATTACTATCGAAATACTGTTGAGCGGTAGAGTGATTGAGTCGTACGGCAGCATACTCGTCTTGATCGATTGTGATAAGTCCAGCTGTAGCTCTTACTATGGCCGCTTTGGTACGCATTGCTGACGGTTTGAATGAACCTTGTCTATTGAGATTCACTGCTAGGGCATGCTGAAGTTCTAGAAATCTCATAGGTTTCTTCGCAGTAACGACCCATGACAGCGCATTCATTCCAAGGTCTGACGCAACTTTGCCGAGGCTACCATCACTGATCCGCTCCATGTGCTGTTTGTAGAAGCCTGTGTATCCTTCCGGGGGATCCTCCAGCATTTCTTCAATCTCATCCTCCGTCAATCCCAAGCTTTTGAAGGAATTCAGGTACAACTGAGCCAACGCAAACATGCCATCAGCCTTTGCAATGATCGAGTTCAAGATCTCATCTTTAAGCCACGGTTTCTCGTGGATAAGAGTGCCAAGTGGTGTTCTGCCGAATGTTGATGGCTGATAATCCTCATTATCGACGAACCCGAGCTCTAGCTCCGCCTGAAATTCCGCCTGAACATATTGGGCGATTTCAGCAGTGGATGGCTCGATGCTCATAATCACCTCACGCGGTGGAATTAGTTGGTGAGAATGGTCTTCACAGTAGAGTCCCTTGGCTATGCATTCTTCGCACAAGTAGAATCTTCCATCGTTGCAGATGTGGCATCGGTAATACGCCTTGAGTCGCCTCTTTCCACAACGATCGCATTGATACTGAAGTATCGGAGGAGGACCATCTTCAGTGCGCTGAGAAGTCAGGAAGACACTTGTGTTATCTTTGGGGAGTTTATGAAGCCTATCGAGTAGCTGAGGTGCGACATCTATTGGCGACGCTTCGTCCAAAGCGTCAACTATGACCACGACTCTAGGATTGAAGTCAGCGATTGGGTTTGGCACTCGTACCATCTGGGGACTAGAGAATACTCACCTCTCATAATAAATTACTTCTGCGCAGAAAGCCTCGTAGAAACGCTGCCAGTCGGGGCGTGACTCGGTCTCTGGTCCCTGGTACAGTCTTTGCGCTTCGAGTGATTGGAAAGTAGCACCCTCGGACTGTAGCAACTGCTTCAATAGACTCGCCCATAGATTACTAAGGGTCTGGCTGTCTCGCTCCTTGTGATTTAGGAACATGTACAGGATGGGAATATTTCTCCCTTCGGCTTCAAACCCTGTCTTTACATGGTTCCCGATAAAGGCACAAAGTAGAGTCTGGAGTAATGTTAGCTTCTAATTTCCTACTTGGAGATCCTAGCCTGAGCACATAGATATGCTGGCTACATACTTTACCAGCTCCAGGCTTGCCTTCACAGTGCAAGATCCAAGGCCGTCCCTTGATCCACAGGTTGAACTCTTCAGTGCCAAGTAATTCTGGCTTTAAGAATCTTGTCTGGGGCAGATTGAGTAGTGCAGATTGTCTTTCGCGAAATCTAAGCTGCGAGATCCATCTGACAATATCAAGGCGTAGCTGTTCTTTGGCTTTCCTTGCCTTTTCGGCTGCTCTCTTCTCTTCTGCCACCGCAGCCCTCCTTCTATCTTCTGCCGCCAACCTCCTGTCTTCTGCGGCCTTGGTCGCTTCGATTTCTAAATTCTTGACGCGACTACTCGTATCCCTCACGTGGTCATTGGTCTCTATATCGATCAAGAAGCGATCATAGTCCAGCACCGAAGATACAACATCCGTCCACTCCTTGATCTCGGTAATGAAGGACTCTAACTTTTTCTTCTCATTGGTCCACAGCAGCCGTCGGGCATAGCCCTTGACGCCATGTCGTGATACAAGCTGGGCCGCCATGTTGTTCATTGAGACTTCAAGTCGTTGCAGGACCCCAGGTTCTTTCCCGTCCGGATCTGCTGTGACGCCTGTACCACTGTCAAAGCGCCTGGAATGTTCTATTACTGCTCGAAAACCATCAAAACGAGGGTCTTCTGAAGCCTTGTCTGCCAGTTCTGCTACTACCTTGAGCGAGTTTATTTTTGAGGACAAGTCTTTCATGACATTATTGAACTCCTCTTTCTCATGTTCGGATTTGTACGCAGCTTTACCGATATCATAAATCTTCTGAACCACTAGTGCTACAGTTATGGCTGATGATGTGATGCTGAGAGGGTCCATCTTGAAGACTGCAGCTTCTAGAGAGGATCGCTCAAGTATTCAGCAATGAACACTTTGTTCAAATGGAAGTATGAGCACGGGGAGCTCATTCATCGCCGTGATAAAGTGTTTGATGTTCATAAAGGGCGAGCTGAATTTATTGTCTGCTATTAGGATGTTCATCGTGAAGCCGAGGGCATGATGCTCTGCACCATGGCTTTTCAGCCTCGATATCTAATGGCGAGACGTTCAGGCGGGCCCTCCTCATCGACTGAATTCATGACCCCAAGATCGCGATAGCCAGAGCGTTGAGGAATGGAGTATCGGAGTCACTGTTGCAAGGCACACGCCACGCAACAGCGAGCGCCTCATCCTGATGCCAAGCCTCATAGGGCGGAGGTTCCCCGCCAATACCTTACTTACCTTTATCCAATCACGCCAATCTGCGCAACCAAAAGGTCGGGTAAAGTACTTGGGTATTTTTTGCACCTCCTCACTTGTCGTGTATCACATCATATCATATGCTGTCTTGATATTAGCATACGGATGCTGACGTCTTGTCTGATTCACATCATGGAGTCTGAGGTCGACTGTCCAGTACCATGCTTTCGGTCCAGAGTGCGGTTGGATCTCTCTCCTTTTTATCTCATGGCAGTACCGCCAGTCTTAGCTTCAGGCCTCCCACTTTCATTAGAACTACAGCGCACCCTGTCGACGCCCATCAGTCTTGACTCTTGACCTCCGATGTCAGCCAGACCTCAGCTGATACGACAGCCTTGCTAAATGGCCCCCAAATTCTCTTCTAAGCTGACTGGGACTGCGGCTCGTTAATTAGTTCTAAGTCAGCTTCTTCTCCCACTAGTCAATCAGTCGTCAACGCTCTTTCCACCTTTGATTTACTCCTGGCTCCTTTCTTCATTCTCTTTGCATCGTCGCGATGATGTATTCTGTCTTTTCCTCCGTTGCACTAATACTCACAATCGTTCCATATCTAGCTATACCTGTTGAGGCCCGTCCGAGGTTGGATGGGAGACTGCTGCCCCGACAGAATGCCGTTGAGCCCTGTTCTCAGATCTTCAATTCAGACTGTAAGGCCCCCTCTCCGTGGTAGCGGCGATCATGGTGCTGACTTCTTCTCCAACAGTCCAGCTTTTCCCCGCCATAATCGCCCACAATTGCCTCCTCAGCGCGCCTATAAACTCAACCATTGCCTTGGACTTTTTGAGCTATTATAACGATACCATTCAGTTTCAGAGCACACTAGCGTACCTCAAGAACCCGCCCTCAAGCTACCAACAACCCGCGATAGACGTGATAGGGTCTCTCAACAATATTTCGCAGCGTGTCCGAGCTGGGGAGTTCAAAAGCGAGTACGCTTTTGAAGCGGCTGTGCAAGAGGTTGTCTATGCTACACATGATGATCACGTTACGCTAGATGCAGGGATCCTCGGTGCCTTCACATTTGGAAGTCCGCTTCGAATTGTGTCCGCATCGACTGATGGGATTGCGTTGCCCAAAATATATATCGCTGGTGAGTAGACCTCTGTGTATCGCCGAACACTGACCCATTGAATATCAGATGACCTGATTGAAGCAATCGATCAAAATGTGGGTTACTGGACTCCTTCGGCGGTCAGCACTATCAATGGAGAAGATGTCATACCATTCCTGACTCAATTTGCGGCACTCAACGCCCCGGGCAATGTCGAACCTCATGCGGACTGGAACGACTTGATGTCCAGTGCCGCTGGGGACGTCCAAGGAATGTTCAGCGCTTTCGAAGGAAACTCCAAATTCTACCCTGGAGAGAACATCACGTTCAATTTCGAAAATGGAAGTTCAACCGGCATTCTGCCATGGCTTGCTTGGTACAGCAACGATATCGTTAACAATCCACCTTCTCTCTCCACTGGACAAGACCTATACAACTATTTCGTTCTGGGATTGCCCCCCCCGTCCAACAGTACAGTTACTACGTCGACCTCAGTACCCGTTGCGGCCTCAACATCGTTTGCAGCTACATCGACTGTCGCGGGCGCCTCTCCCACATCTGCCGGATCTGCCGAGGCAACGCCGTCTAGTTGGGAATACTTTCCCTTCTATCCTGACAATCCTGTGGTTTCCCAGCCAGATCTTGGGCTGCTCAACGGGGGTGTAGTGACTGGGTACTTCTTAAACGATGGAGTAACCGCCGTACTGAGTATCCCAAGTTTTGATGTAACTGCCGAGGCGGTCGCATCATTCTCTTCTACTATTGGCCAATTCTTGCAGACGAGCAAGGCTGCTGGGCTCACAAGGTTCATAATCGATCTCCAGAGGAACGATGGCGGTAGCGATCTGTTAGCGACGGATGCATTCAAGCAGGTAATTATCCACGTTTGCAATCCGACGCACCGAAAGATATTGACACAGGTTTCAGTTCTTCCCTTCCATTGATCCAAATAATGAAGATCGCCTCCGCGCGCATCCATTGGCAGACGCACTTGGCAACACCTTCACCACCTACTACAAAACCCAATCTATAGACGGTGATTTCTACAACGAGCTATCGGCCGATGTTTGGGTGGCGCCAGTCTATCTCAATGCCGCGACAGGTCAAAATTTCACTTCATGGCCAGAATTTTTTGCCCCTCATCCGGAGAATGGAGACTTTTTCACGACACCACAACGCAACAACTTATCGAGCATCATCTTTGATGTATATGCCACTGGCGATAACGACCGATCTAATGGAATCGTCGTTTACGGATATGCCAACCGCACCTCGACATCTCCTCAACCATTTCCTGCTAACCAAATCGTTCTTCTAACTGACGCCTTTTGCTCCTCAGCTTGTGCTACATTTGTAGAATTGATGCACCACCAAGCCGGCGTCCGTACCGTTGTCGCTGGTGGTAGACCAGAAAATGGTCCCATGCAAGCCGTTGGTGGCACCCGTGGTGCTCAATCATACACCTCCGTTGCTCTCGATCAAGATATTGCAGTTGCCGAGATATTGAATTCCAGCGTCACCGACGTGCTACCCGACCGTCATGTTGGCAACTACATCAACTTCGTCGGGTTCAACATCAAAGACGCCATCCGCCCGGGCGAAAGCTTCCCACTGCAGTTCGCCTACGAAGCCGCCACCTGCCGAATTTTCTACACACAACGTACGGTCTATAATTATCTCAACCTTTGGAACTACGTAGTGGATGCCATCTGGCGAAACCCATCCCTATGCATCGACGGTTCTGCGAACGGCACTACAATCCTTCCCACAAATACCACCGGCCCTGCCAACAACCAGAAAGAAATCACCGCAGCCAACGACCAAGACATCGCCAATATCATCCTCACAGGCCTCTCCTCCGGCCCGCAACTTCCCCAACCATCTCAGCTCCCGAAACGCGATACCCCATCCCCCACCACCCTCCACGATGCTCTCTCCTCGCACCACCTTTCCAACCACTTAAACGATGGCCAAATCAATGTCGACGACTGCGCCGCCTGCGGCAGCCGACCAGGCTTTATCTGTGCCCCAGTCCCCGTCTGCGTGCAAGGTGCCAGACAGACGCAGAAAACCTGCGTGCGCGCTTGTCAAAAGGGGGGTGCCACGTGCGTTACAGGCGAGACGTGCTATTTCGATTCGGGACCTGGATTCTGCGTCGCTGCAAGGCTTACGTTGCAGCTGGCTGATTGCAAGACACCGACGAGCAGCATCCCGCCGCAGACTACGAAGGCGGTTGGTGATGGGAATTTTAATCTGCCGTTTGGAAGGCAGCCGAGGCGGATGGTTAGAGCTGGGGGTTGAGGAACACGCATGCGATGTGGAGCTGAAAATCTATGTACGATTTCGCCGCTTTGGGGATGGATTCATTGGGATAGGTATCTAAAGGAAAAGCTCAGGTGATTTAATCCTTCTTCATCATACCTTGATATTTGTAATTTGGATGAGTGCTGTTATAGATATTAGAAAACTGCATTGCCAAACCTGGGCATAAAAATCAAAACCTCACATACGCGGTTAAGAACATGGTATATTAACACTCCATGTAGTATATAGGTACTTGAGGAGTGACACGGTACCCTCGCCCTTCCTTCTTATATCGTGTGAGATTGGAGACGGAACTGTTGGGAAATACCTTACTATCTACGGATCACACTAGGCGGATAGGCGTCCGTCTTCTGGTATTCCGACCTATATCATGTATCCGCGTAGTGTTTGCGCCACTGGCTGGTGTTAAGTAGTAGAGTGGGTTCGCCTAGATGTGGACTACTACGGTACATAGTGCGATATTAATACGCTGCATTACTGATCAGCCTTGTGGTATGGCCAAGTGAGGTGGTGTCTTCCCCGTTCCCAGCCTTTCCTGATGGTGTATCTTTGAGGTTTCCCAGTCATCTTCAAGCAGCCCATCTATTTCCAATTCTTGGACGATAGCTCGCGGGTTTTCATTCTTGAGAGTCATCTACCCCAAATCCCGCCGTCCCCCTCCGTCCTTGAGCCCCTGTTCCGTCTCCATCTCCGCATCCAGACTCAACCCCTCCGTCCCAAAACTCAGCACAAGAGCCACAAACGCCAACCCAGCCATGACCGCCCATACAACCTTCAACGCATCCGCATACGCACTTACAATCGCCGTCCTCTCCGCCGTACCTTTCGGTAAGCCTTTGATAACCTGCACCAGCCCACTGGCATCCTGCGCCAGCGCGGCCGCATTACGCGCTAGTTCCGGATAGCGGCGAAGTGCGACCGCGAATCGGCTTTGAAAGACGACACCGCCGACGGCGACGCCGATACTCTGGCCTAGCGAGCGTGTGAAGATGTACATTGCGGCTGCGAAGCCGACATTTGTTTCTGTCGCTGCTGCTTGCGAGGCTAGGTTCATGCTGGCGAAGAGTAGGCCCATTCCTAAGCCGGGGACGAGATTTAAAAATATGTAGGCTGGCACGCTTGTCGACGGGTTTAGGAGGTATAGCAATCCTAGGCCCAGTACTGTGAGTGACCAGCCGGACCAGATGGCCCAGCGGAAACGGCCCGTGATGCTGACGGCGATGCCGACGAGGATTGAGGCAGGGGCGACGGTGAAGGTTTCGGGGAAGACGGCGACGCCGGCGATGATGGGGGTGTAGGCTTTGACGGCTTCGTAGTAGAGGGGGAGGTAGTAGAGTAGGCACCAGAGGACCATGCCGTGGATGAGCGTGCCGAAGTAACTGACGACTGCGGTACGGTTGTAGAAGATGCTTAAGGGGATAAGGGGGGCTTTGTCTTTGTGAAGCGGGTCTCGTAGAGGATGAAGATGAAGAGGCCACATAGTCCAAGTATGAGTGGTACCAGGGTACGGAAGGAGGACCAGGCGAACATGATGCCACCCCAGGAGATTGGCATGAGAAGCGAAGTATTGGACGCGGTCAGGAGGATCGCGCCGGCCCAGTCAAAGTTCTGGAGTTTACTCATCAGGCGACCCGAAGGGTGCTGCAGTCGCAGAAAGAAAGGGAGCGTAAGGAAGCCCAAGCCGCAGAAGGGCAGGTTTACCCAGAAAATCCAACGCCAACTGGCTTTCTGGGCCAAAGTGCCGCCGATCAAGGGACCGGTGACAGAGCCGAGTGCCCACGTCAGGCTTTGGAAACCGAACCACTTGCCGCGCTCACGCAAAGGGACGAGGTCGGTGATGAGGATCTCGGTCAGAGAGATGATGCCGCCGCCGCCGATACCTTGGATGCTGCGACCGATTAAGAGGGAGGTGATATTTTGGGCGAGCGCGCAGACTATCGCACCGACAGTGAAGAAGACGAGGGCGAGGAGGAGCAAGGGTTTGCGGCCGAAGAGGTGGGAGAGCGAAGCGAAGGTTGGTTGAAAGACGGTGGAGGATAGGAGGAAGGATGTCCCGCACCAGAAGGCGGCGATTGCGCTGCCATGGAGTGATTGGGAGATGATCTGGATACAGGCGTCAGTGGCTTATATCTCCTCTCTGTATCAGCAGATAGATATCTGAAGAGCTGTAGTGATCATAACGCATGGCCGAGAGGGAGCATTACGGGAAGAGCGACGGAAAGCGATGTGGCATCCAAGGCCACTGCGAGAGTAACAATGCAGAGACTGGTGAACGCAGCATAGAAGCGCCATCCAGGGTTGAAGCTGTCCGGTGATGAGCTAGATGTAGTTTGCAGGCCAGTCACATTTCCTCTGCTTGGCTGGGGCGGCAGCTCTGATTTATCGTTGTTCTCCAACTTGTTGTTGCTGTTGTTGCTTGTTGGCTTTTCCATTTCCCGATCGGCAACGATTGCATAAGGATTGACTGAAATGCTGAATACCAACGCCAATTGATATATGGAACACCGTCACCGTTCAGACACCCATGGTTGGATATTGCGGAACAATGGATAGCTGAGACGGCGACTTTTCGCGAAGGCTTTCACTGTTTAATTTGAGTCATGTGACGAATCCTTCCAATCCTACTGTCTGAAAGCCTTCGTCATCTTTGCACCGCCGTTGCCCTTCGCCTTGCTCCCACCGTGCTTGATAACGCATCTAGAGAATAATAGTTATTGGAATCATGATGTTGATCGACTTGTTAAATGACATTGTTATGTAGGAAGACGAATTGCAACAACTGAATACTGAATACTTGATGGACCTTTTCTCAGAAGTGCCAAGCCACTAATAATAATAGAACAAGTAAAGTGTGGCTTTGGAGGATGCTGGTACCTGGAAGAGACCACTCAGCAACGTAATACATTGACTTGAGGAACATGGATTGAAGCCTTTTCCATGCAATCTAGCATCGTTGACAACGATGGTAGATACATCAAGAGATTTTATTGTCACCGCCTGTATGTGAGCTCTGAGCTCTCGCAGGAGAGGACCCGTAGCGTTCCGCTCTCGGCCCGCTCTCCCGCCCGCTCCGCGAGCTGCCAAGCAAACATCTACCTAAAGTAAGTAGGTACTCAGCCACCTTCGATTGCGAGACCGGAGAGGTACTTGCCAGTGCAGCCATCGTGCCATCAACATCATGAAGCGCAGGATTGTTCCAACCTCGATCCTGGCCGGGTATCTTCATCCAATTACTGTCACCCATGTAGCGGCTGGCCCTCGGTCGCCCTTTCCATCATGGCCGACCTTCCCAGAACCGACAACGTTTTATGCGAAATCTTGAAGGTGCTGGAGCGAATCGAGGCCAGATTGGACGGACATGAAGGAGGATCTCAGAGCTTTGAAGAGCAGAATAAGCAGAGCCTGGAAAGGGAAGAGCCTCAGAGCCACGATGCAAGGGTTGTTTCCGAGACCATTTGCCGCGTGGCAGAGGCGCCGCAAATCGACCTTGATGAATTGAAACATTCCAGAAAAGGTACCCCAACCAACGACGAGTCGCATGAGCTTAGTAAGTCGGCATTGAAGATCCCATACAGCCAATGGAGCATCAACCAGCTCGACAAGTTCTTCAATCTCACGCTTCCATCATCTCTCCGCCAGCAACTGGGAGACTGCTGGGATATTCCCGATGATGATCGACTACCGTTGAAGTTTTTCAAATCAAACATGCTCAAGACAAACGCACCATGCGGCACACCTGTCGATAGCTTTCCTACAGCTAGACAACCAATCGAAAGAGACTTGGAATTGCTGTGTCAATTCGATAATGATCTGAGGCTACAACCAGGCAATGACTTTGTCGTTATCGACTTCGATACTTTGGACAATACAAGAATGTATAGGTTGGGGACGGAGGCGGTGGGGTCGGAGTTGGAAGTTGAGCCACAAGGCACACAGAACGCCCCATGGTCCCGACTCGTCCTGTATCAAGGTGCAACCACCGGCGACAGTATACCCAGGAGTAGGGACAGACACGGGGAGCCCATACCGTACTTCACCACTGCAAACAAGATCAATGGTCTTTGGGACCATTTGGACTACCACTTACAGTGCAAGCGTAGAGGAACAACCACCAATCCCTATCTCACCGAATGGAATGGTTTTCAAACCAATTTCTATGAAGTACGCGAAACGACTGAGTGGAATGTTAAGGAGCTTTGGAAACACGGGCCCTTGTATGGCCATCCTCTTGGCTGGCATTTCCGGAAGTGTGCGTACACCATCTATACGCCGGTATCAGTGGATTCCATCGAGGTTTCGGGCCCTTGCAAAAGAAACCGACACTGGACATTACTGGTTCTCGCACCCGATTACTTCTTTGATGACAAGAATACTTCGTTTCCTATGACTGCATCGTCGCCCACTAGAGCAGAAGCCTTGGGATACACCCTGGGAAAATTGACTCAAATTGGCGCCGAGCTGCATCTAATTGGCCAAGGCCTGGAGCGGATCACACAACGCTGGGCTGACTTCTTGTCGTACTTTGACTACATACTGGATGGTGGTGACTCTTTGATGGATCCGGCAGGGCATGATAACCTTCTGTTTGATGATGCTGCATTCGGGCGCTCGAGGAATTACTTCTGGGCAATCGATTGTCTCACAGAGTTCGAACTAAGCATTACGGATAACATCGTCCAGTGGGAGCTCTTCAAGGCTGCAAGGCTGTCTTCGAGTACTAGGTTGCCTGACCTTGATCATCGGCAATTGCTATTCGCAGAGAGACAGTATCGAGTTTTGCAGAACCAGCGGGAATCATTCAGGCAGAAGCTAGCATCGACGAGGGCGCTGAGGGATGCTGTATGTAGCCTTGCCTACAACATGAATTCTCCCACTGATCCTCCGTAGCTGTTCAATGCTAGCGCTGTCATTGAGAGTAGGGCTAGTACAAGATTAGGTGAGAATGTCAAACTCCTGACATTCGTCAGCATCTTCTTCCTTCCGCTATCGTTCACTACCGTAAGTCCCGTTCATTCGTTCCACCCGCTCCACTGACATTTTCCATTGGTGGCCTTGTTTCCGGACAGCCACACTCTGTAAGCCTCGTCGAAAGCCTTGGTCGTCTGCTGACACTCTCAGTCATTATGGAGCGTCAACGACCATTTCTCCTTGACCGTCCTGATCTACGTCGTTATCATCGTGGCTCTACTAACCTACCTTACCATGTTCAATATCAACACTCTCGCACAAGTCCTAAGCGAAATCTACAACACAAAGAAAAAGCACGTCGTGCGCGCTATGAAGCGCGATCGTAAGCATCTATGGAATATGCGTGGTCAACGCTTTGAGGCATTCCGCCCGAAGTATGAGAATACGCAGCCTTCTGAGTGGTATGTGCCACTCTATGCCATGATCCACCCTGCAGCCGTGCTAGGCTTTAGCTGGGGGAAAGAAACGGCGGCTAGCAGCACAGATGTCAATGACGACAAGGCGCCAGAATCAGGCACCTTCGCTAGGCTGCTTCGCAGGCGAAAGCCGAAATTGGAAAAGGTGGAAGAACCTCAGCCTTGGGTAATTGAATGATACAACGCAAACGTAATACGGACAACCATTTATTTGATTTCCCATACAATGCATTTTCATCCTATAATTTCGCAGCTTCTGCAGCGTGAATAGACGAGCAATCCATGATATATAATCTATGAAGCACGCATAATGTACTTGTAATTCTTCCGGTTCAATCAATCCTACGCTTTACAAAGATAATGGATCCCCGACTTGCGAATGAGGTTGCTCAGTAGCTCAGGCTCGGTCCGACGCCTGTAAGCGGGCAGGGAACACCTGCGCTTGGAACATGGCTTGCGAGTCAAGCTTACATTCGTAAGACCAACGTACGGTGTTTGATCTATCAACAGAGCCAAATAAGGCGAGACCACAACCTATCAATGACTTGACGGAGAAAGCAATACGCGCGCAATATTCTTTGCAAGTTTTACCTCTATCTCCCTATGCTAGGCTTAGATACTCAAAAGGAATAGGCAGCACTCACATAGATAATAATAAGAATAAATATCTGATCATTGATGGGAAAGCTGTCATTATTTACAACGTCCACGTCCTGGTGCGAAATATCCAATACCGCTTCCTCCTGGCACCAGAAAGAGTATAGACTCCACATGTATTCGGTACTTCTTCATCTCTGCCTCTTAAAACCTTTCAATTTATCAATCTCCTCCTCTTCGAGGGTTCAAGATGCCGTCTTTGATCTTCCTGCTCGCTCCTGCTGCCTGTACAGCCTTCCTTCCGGATGCTCTTGGGGCAAACGGCTTCTAAGAATGGGTTTTCCCCAACTCTGGACATGGGGATCGGCCATGTTCTGGGGACTTATGGTTTTCTCTTCGGACGAGGTGGGATTTTCAATCAGTTGGTCGTGATGTGTCTAGAGGATATCGGTGCTCAACCACTTCTCTATTCTGCTCAAATTTGTGCTAGTGAGGACACAAGGACTGTTGACCACTGTGCAAAACCGATACTTTCGAACAATCAGGCTATGTGGAAGATACCACTACTGCGGAAGCTGCGGGTGAAATTTGTACGACAGATCCTAATCAAGGAACTCAACAGCCAAAATGCTCTGACCCTAATCACAACGCAGGAGCTAGTAAGAACTACTACACTGAAAATCAAAAACCCAATCATAAGCTAAATAAAAAGGAAGAATACCCTTCCGGAAACAACATCCTCATCTGCGACGACTGTGGTGGTCCTGATCAAAATCACAGATGCAAAGGTGTATATAACCTAATACCTCTCACCTCTCATCTCTCATCACTCACAAGACAGCTTTGAGCTATCCAATATTGCACGAACGAAAGCTATCAGATCAAAGCAACAAATGGAAAGATTGCGAATGTATCATTTTTGAAGAAGATGGTGTGCCGTATTTACCGTACACTGATAGTGATCCGGAGGATTGGGGAGAGTCGTTTAAGGATTTGGGGGGGGGTTGGGGAGGGGAGTCGGGATGGGGATTGGGGAGGATGGGATTGATGGGTTTTGATGGAGTCGGATGAGCTTCTGTGGATATTTATAGTCATATGCCAGGACGGACGCGAATGGAGATAATTGATGGATGTAGCTTTTGGACGACAAGCAGCTCTCTTTCGCTGGCTGTCTTGTTTCTCGTAACTAGATTTCTCTTATATGTATGTTGTATGCGTCAAGGTCAGTCATCGATTTGTACATGGAAAATGGTGACTCGTAACCCCATATCTGTATGTCCTTCAGCTATTCATCCAGCTCGCAATGCCCTTTGAACATCAAACGCTCTCCACCCATCAGGACCTCCCACACGTTAACCTTCAAGGAAGCATCAATCCGTCTCCTCCCCATCATCATCATTCAAAAATCCCAATCCCTCAAACCCCTTCGCCAAACCCCTCTTCCCCCTCCCACCTCCACCCCCCTCCCCATCCTCCACCCTCCCCCATTTCTTCTCCCCCTCCTGCACAGCCTCCAAATCCGCCCTCAACTCCCTCTCCTCTCTAATCTGTTCAGCCTTCGCTTCTGAAAACCGCCCTGCCATACCAGCGTCCGCTAACATCTGTTTGAGGTGTTTGATCTTGGACTTTGGGTTGTGGTAGGGAGATAGTTCCTTGAACCACATTTTGCGGATGCCGCATTTTACGAGCTGGCTTTGGAGACGCTTGATTTCTTCTGAGTCGGGGTCGGAAGGGGGCTCGGTGGGTTTCTTTGATTTGGTGGACTTTGTGGAGTGGGCTTTTGCGGGTGCGGAGTCGGGTTTGCGGTTTCGTTTTGGTTTGGGGGGTTCGTCGATTAGAATTGACATTGAGCTGTCTGACTGCTCCGCTTTTGTAGCGTCCGAGGGGTCTGGATCTATTGATTGATTTGAGGGCTCTTTTAGGTTAGATGACTTGGGCTTGGTCTTCTCCGTTTTCGGCTTCGCTGCTTTGGATTTTCGACTTTGTTTCACCTTTGCCGGTTTATTGATAACCTCGGAGAATTCGCTCTCTGTTTGTGAATGCTTCTCAAGGTCATCTGAAGGGTTAACCCTAGTTTGTACACTGGATTTTATATCATCCTCTTCCTGAGGTGTAGGGGAGACACTTGTCAACGAATTCTGCTTCATGGCCTTAGCTTTTGCTGGAGGCTTCCTAGGGCCCTTTTCTTCTGAAGATAGTCTCCTTCCGATGCTAACCTCTCGTCTCTCGCGGCTTCTTGCGTCATTTCTCCTTGACTTGGTGGGCTTGACGTCGTCCTCTTCTTCATCGTTTTCAGAATGTACTTCGGAGCTGTCGCGCTCTGGGTTCGACTCTGTTGTACCATTGCCTTTTCTCTTTGCAGACGTCATCTCTCCTCTATGCACGTCATCTCCGGATTCTGACTCTGCGCTATTGTCCTTTGCCTCGCTTGCTAGGTCTTTTGCGTACGAGTCGACGCTTTTCCGCCTCTGCTGCTTCACGTTGGAATTTGTGGTAGATTTCTCCTCACGGGCTTCCTCTTCCGGCGCCGAATCTTCTCGCTCCGAATCATTTTTCCTTCGACGCTTCTGGGGCTTTTCCTTTTCAGTCGATGCGCGCTTCGTTCCTCGAGGCTTTTGATGTTGTACTTGTGGTTTGGGAGGTGAGCTAGGCTGCTGACTCAAGGTCAGCAAAGACGACGTTTCTCCAGTCTCTGCTTGCGCGTCCTACATGATCATGAGCCAAAGACGCGGCCTAATAGCTTCGATAGGATAGTGCGCACCACCTCCCTTTGGATCACCAGCTTGCTCTTGCTCGTCCACGTGTCATCCAGTTTGAAGAAATTGTCTTTCAGCTCCAGGTCACTTTCTACAGACTTCCGTATTCGTCTCACAGTGAGGTCCTCCAGACTCCCGCTTTTGTAGACTCTTTGGACGGCATATCGTAGAGCTCGCTCTAGTGTCGCGTCCGATGGGCGTATGCTGTGAGGAGGCGAAGAGGACATTAGAGTGTAGTTTGATTGTGTTATTGTGCTATTGATGCGTTGTGGGTAAGGTAGGATTGGCGCGTTCGAGTCAAGGTCACGTGTAGATTAGAATAGATAAGAATACGCTTCAGCTTGCCTAGGATTCTACAAATTATATAGTCATGCTGCGACACCTCTCAATGAGCTTGAGTCTTACGTGCGCCCTACCTGCGTTTACTGCGACGATTCAATGCTATGTTACTTTATGTCATGACTTCTACTACAACAGTAGCATTCGTACACCAAAGTCGACGAGAGACGTCAGCTTCATTCCGTACGCTCTCGTTACCGCCACTCTGATAGCCATGGGATAAGCTGTCGAGCTATCTGGTGATGAGCAAGATCTTTCAAAGTACCCGGACGTGCCTGTCTGAGGGTTTTGTTCAACTGGCGGCCGTCACGGTTCCTCACACCCCTAAAGCTCCAAATTTTCAGCGACCGGGCTCGCATCATTGAGCACGGTTGGCACGAGAGTCAATCCTACGAACACCATAGCTTCCTGAGGCACGCCTGCACTCACTCGCTGTGCGCTTCTTGAACTCACTCTCGGTTGGCTTGCGCAAAAGCCGATCAGGACCACAAACTTCCTATAGGGCGGCCTTGCCATACCGCGTACGAGCATACTAACGTGTGGCACAGTGGGTGTGAGAGCGTGAATGGGTGTCCTAGCGGAGTCAGAAGCTGGGACTGTGCACATGGTCATTCATGGGTGAACAAAGACTACAAGAATTAGGCCGCTAATACGCTCTGGCCTGGAGACAATAGATCCGTTATGGGTCCCAAACTGCCGTTGCCCATCTATTGACGCCATTGATGAAGTCCGTACGGGGCAGATCGACCTCATCTCAGTTCTTTGAAGTTCGTTGTAAAACCTGGCGCCGTGGCGCAGTAACCAGCCAACTGCGAAGCCTTGCTGCGCAGCAACACCCTCCCGCTTTCAGCCGGCCGCAGGCTGCAGATTCCTCATCAGCATGGGCGTGGAAGGATCGATCCCTACCCTGCGGTGCATAAGAATCTCTGTATCGTTTTTAATCCTTTAGACGACTTCCTACAACAGTATTGAAGACTTCTATGCGGATACCTTAGCACCCATTGGCGATCCGACGCTCCCTTGTCAATTACTGAGAAACATCGCTCAGGAAGTCAGAACAGCCTAGGGCTCGACCTGTTCGTCATCATTCCCAGTCATGGATTCCTTAAATACCACTTCTCCCGCCTGCCCAACAACAGCACACATTGACAGTTCCAGCAAACCGCCACAGTATAACTACAATCAAGTCTCCGCCGCCGACCTTGAGTCTCAGAATACGCAATGGAGCGCTCCACCTCCACCGGCCTACTGGGCTGGCCAACAACCTCCTCCAGTACCAGTTCGTGTAGCCATTCAGCAGCAAGCAGAGAGGAGGAGGCGAACTAGAAAGAGACTGTCCTGTTGTATATTCCTTGCCTTCTTGCTAGTTACAATTTTCATCGTTGTCACCATTATTGAAGTTATCGCGAGGTACGTGCTTCTTCATTCAATTGTCTTGATGGTGGTAGTCCTAGCGTATCCTCCCGTGGTCTAGGTCATCATGCCACCAATATGATGCATCGTATTGCTATCGCGGTGTAGTGAGCAGCTTATACTGACATCAAGACGACGTTTAGGGTGAATTATTCCAATAATGTTCATAATTGAACTAGCGAAAGCCAACCTTGTGGCCTCTCAATATCCTTGAAAATTGCCTGATCACTATGACATGTTGCTCGGCTCAAGCTCTTCATGGCAGGAGTAATGCGACGGCACGCTTCTATTTCTCTCCTTTGCACAGACCATTGAAAACATCTCCAGATCTTGGGATCTTGAATCAGTTGGCGCGTCAGATCGCAATTCACCCAAACGCGGAAACTTTCAAGAGCCGAGATCAGTTTTGGCACAATCTTTGCACTGTTTGTATGAGACTCAAATTGCGATGATCAAGTGTTCATGGTTCCCAAAGTATGCTAGCAAGGTGGATGGACAGAAGTGACTTGGCCTACCAGGCGAAGCGAGGCCAAGGAAGCAACGTGAGGCCTAGTTGAATAAATAGATCCCTCACCTTAGAGGATAGATCCTTGGTGCGCAAAGACCCCGGTTTCAGGATCGACGGATCTGCAAAGGCTGATCAAAGGATCCGGCGCAGCTACTCAGCCGAAACACTGCAGATGTCAGCTCGTACAATTGTCTGCGGGTAAGCCGTGCTGAGGCTGGTGTTCGAGCACTGCAATTCGTGAAATACAAATGCTCTTGCTAAGGCATCCCATCTCTCTTCGTTGATGTGTGCTGTCATCCATTTACTTCGCAGAGCCGTGTCAAAGTGAGCTAATTCTTTCCTCTCTGGTCTACCAAACAATCTTGCTTGTCTTGACCAACTGTTTCAAATCTCTGCATCTCCACCCTCTCCGCCGCCATGGCGTACTTTCCCTCACCCCCCGGGCTCGCCAGTGCTCCCCTTGAAGGCATCATCGTTCCACCCAGCTACAAATCTGCACCCTCAGACGCACCACCACCAGCCTATTTCCCACCTTCACACTCGCCCTCCCCCCAACCACCCATATACACGCCGTCCGGTCGACCCAGTCACGACGCCAACAGCCACTGGGCCAGGTTCCCTTCGAGTTCCCCAAGGCCTTCAGCCCACAAGCCTCCACCCTCGTCGCAGACAACTTCAGATACCGAAAACAGACGTCCCCGGTCCAACTCGCGCGCTCAGCCTGGATACATAGCTGGGAAACTCAACCCTGCACCTAAAAGATACCGACACCGCCCTTCCCTTCAGCCGGATCTCTACGACGCTCGCTCTCCGACATCTCAATCACCACAGTTCTTACAGTCTCACCGCTCACGCTCCCCATCACCGTGTCCGCCCACACATAGTCCACCTTCGCGCACTCCGCTCAATGTAGGTGTCGAGACGGAGCTTGATACTGACGCGGAACGGAGACAGCAGAACCTTCCAAGAGCACGAAATCAGTATCAATCATTAGCTGATGAGAGCGATTTGCTGATTGAGGAGAGGGGAAGGCATGGGGGTTGGGGAGGTAGATATGGGGATAGGTGGAATGGGAGGGGTAGGACGGTGGCGTCGTGTTTTGCGGTGTTTGTTTCGGTTGTGATCGTCGTGGCTGTTGTGGTGAAGATTAAGGCGAATGTTACTTGATGGGATTGAGTGTTGGGGGTTCTTTGGATGGAGTATTGGCCCTTTTCATTTCTATGAAAGTAAACTTCGAGACTCCATGATTACTCGATTCTCTTCTTTGTGATCTGAGATATGTGGAATGTCATCTATGATCAGGTTTCTCCATTATCACTCAGCCGATCTTGATCGATAGTCCGGGTGCTATAAATAGCGAATCGTGAACCAGGCCAGCTACTCAGCCCTACATATATTCAGACTTGGCATTATCAAAGGATCTAGGATCCTGAAAAGCATCACATCTGCCTGTCAACATGCGGCCTAACATGCGACCCAAGTGACCTGTCGAGCGATGCTACTATTCTACCCCACTGCACCAAAGCAGCTGCCCTCGCGCAGACCTGCCCTACCGCCCCCCTAACCCGCCAAAATGTACCACCTAGCCAAATCCCTCTACCTATGGGCGACCTCCAAAGAAGGTATTATACCTCACCATCTACTCCCACAACCCCATCCCCCCCCTCCCCTTCCCCACCCACTAACCCCCCCCTCCCAATCCCCAGAATACTCCATCCTCCTCCTCGGCCTCGACAACGCCGGCAAAACCACCCTCCTAAACACCATCAAAACCCTCTACGCCGCCTCCCCCACCTCCCCCCCTCAAAAACCCACCCTCCCCACCGTCGGCCAAAACGTCGCCACCATCGCCCTTCCAGAAATGTATCTCCGGATCTGGGACGTAGGCGGCCAACACGCCCTCCGCCGCATGTGGACATCCTACTACAGCGTCTGTCACGCCATCATCTTCGTCGTGGACGGATGCGACATCGGTCCTCCCTTTCCCATCCCCATCCCCTCCACTTCCCTCTCCCACGAAGAAGAAGATCGAAACACCAACAACACCAACACCCACACAGGCCGACTCGAAGAATGCAGACAAACCCTCGAACAAGTCCTAAGCCACCCCAGCACAAAAGGCGTGCCGCTGTTGGTGCTGGCGAACAAACAGGACCGCGAGGATTGCGCCGAGACGGTGTGGATTAAGGAGGGGATTGTGAGAAGGGTGTTTGAGGCCGGGGAGGCGCCGAGGGATAGTCGCGTGTTGCCTGTTAGTGCGTTGAAGGGGGAGGGGGTGCGGGAGGCGGTGGAGTGGGTGAGGACGAGGGTGAGGTGGAATCGGGAGGGGAGGGAGCCGGTTTTGAGGTAGATTTGGGTTTTGGGTGGGGACGGGGGTGAGGGGGTTGGGGGTGAGGACATTGGGGGCTGGCTCTACAATCTAGAGTACGGAAGTACAATGTCTTGGAAATGAAGCTTGACAAGAGTCTTTTTGGGATTGAAGCCATTTATCTTACTAGCTCAAACTCCTGGATGGAAATCGCTGGCAGAGTGCAATGAGGAAGGAAGGGTACCACAATAGACTCATCAGGAGTCAAACCTCCACAACAATTTTCTAAGTTAGCATCACAACACCATACATGCATAATCCGCCAATCCCGCCAATCCCCAACACTTCAACCCTTCCTCAACCCCTCCCCAAACCAGCGAAAGGGAAGCATAATGTTGGGAATTGTTTTCTTTTCGCTAGTACCTAAGAACATGCGATCGAGTCCTTTGTTCAATAAAACGACTTGAGGGAAGATCACATATTCTTACTATCCACAATGCTTGCTGGTGCTGTAGCTCCGGATTGTGGGGTTTGTAGAATCGTACCCGTGCCTTGATGGCTGGGTCATGGGAAGGCGGCTGATAGAATCGCGGGACTGACTGATGGACTGAATGGAACGGGGCTGAGATGTGTGAGCTCTAATAGTAGATCCAGATTCAAAATCATCGAACCTTTACTTACTTAATGCCAGTCGACTGTGGGTGAATGAGAGGCGCGCGGCAATGACACCGAACAATGGCGCATGAATCCGTGGAGACTGCCGGACTACTCACGCTAAGTACTTTATGGGGCTCTGTCTGCACTCTGCCAACATTTTCCATTTCTGGTATGGAGAAACGCCCAGCGAGCCCAACAGTCAGTCTTCTCCAATAGCACGGATGCTGATCCACACATGTCGTATGTAGCCCGCTCTTGCATCAGGGGCAAAGGAGTAGGTACCCATTCAACCAGGCGGCTTTATCGGGAGCAACGGTTGACGGCAACCGGCATCGTTCCCAGCAGACCGTTTATTGGCGGTGTTCTTGTTGATTCTCGTGATGGTGCTGCAAGATCGACGTTTGCTTTTGCGGGGAAATGAAGAGTACCGAATGCACTTCATTATTTCCGGTCTTGCTCCGAGCGTAGAGGCCACGGCTCGATCACGCTTTGTGTTATCAAAGCTGCAACGTTTCATGATGATAGGCGAGGAAGCTGGTTGGATGAGATGGATCGAACCAGAGTTTGCGGGGAGATTTTGTGCAGATCGCCGAGCAAACCCTAAATTATACGGGGCAGCCATCACCAAAGAACAGGTGAATCACGGTCCTCTACCAGCATCCACGTACGTACTGGAAGAGAATTCGCACATAAAGTTGGTGGTGTCAATACATGACATGAGCAGGGACGTAAAATGCATATCTTCAAGCAATCCTTGACGCGATCTGCGCAAGTGAGCGATACCCGCCTATCATTACGCGTTCCAGATGGAGAGCGAGCAGCGTCTTTCTTATCGAGTCCATCATTTCCGGGCTCGAGCACTGGATGTCCTGATAAGAAAGCATGGGGACCATAATGTTAACTTTGCTCGGCACTGCACGAGTATGCATAAGAAACATTGCCCGACCAGTCCGCGATAATTCATGGTCGACATTTCTCCACAGCAGTGGTCATGTCTTGGTGCAGATTTTGTGGGCTCGAGACGCTTTATGGCAGTGCTCAGACATTGGTAGCAAAGCCAAATGGACGGAACGTTGAGTAGCAAACAGTAGCTACCCCACCATGGCTGCAGCATCTTTTTTCTTCGAGTGAGGAGGCATCTCGGGTCAGGACCTAGACCTTTCACCGACTACTTTACGGGACAAAGACGCAAGACATGATGACGACGAAGGACCTACAACTAGCAGTATTTGAGGTAGGTACATTGTTGGACCCTGAGAGCCAAGAGATATGCAAGCTAGGAAAGAAAGCATGTTGTCGAGATCTTAGCTTGGTGCAATTCACAGGATATTTGATGGAAGGTGAAGGGCTCTCCAAGTCGAGATTGCATGTTTCGAAGTGTCCAGAGGTGGGGGTGGTCCGTGGCTGCATGAAGTAGCATGTCGGGCGGTCGATCAGAGGATTCGGCCCTGCGGCTCAGGCGCTCAAAGTTGGTCGACGGGTTCTTGCTTGGGTCTTGAGTCTGTGTCCAGGATTCTCAAGGGCACACAGCCTTTGATCCCACGAACTTGAGTACACGTAGGTGAGCTAGGATCATGTTGACGCCAATGAGTAAGGTAGTTGACCTGGCGGAGGACAAGGAGGACAAGGAGGACAACAGATGAACCAGAAGGGGTAGAAGAGGCGTTGTTCAATTTGGCAGTTGGCAAATAGAATACTTTAGCGGATCAGTTGTGCGCCAAACTAAAAGACGCGTCTTACTCTTTCCGTTGGATGAAGCAGTACTTGGCACGATTAGCAGACCATTTACTGAAGTAATCCCTGTCGAATCTATTCCCGCTAGTTCTCTCCGCAAATCAGCAACGCTTACCCACTCAACACGCTTACTCGTAGCTCTGTCAAACTGCTCTCCATTTCTCTGTCAAGTTAAGACCCCTTCCAATATCACTTCACCAGGATCAATCCAGCCTGACGGTCGTCTCTGGTCGACAGCGACACTTGCTTTCACATCTCGCTCTTGTAATTATACCTTGTTCCATTCCAATTGTTTTCTGTACAGCATTCTTGCCCGGCCCGACTCTTGCTACGGGTAACTCGTATCGTAATCTGTACGCTCCAGGGGTACCACTTAATTCAACTCCACCTCCACCGCTGCCAACCCCTCGACCCAACACATCCTCTCTGCACCTGCCCAACCGGTAGTCGACATGATGACCGAATGATTGAGTCTTCTTCGCTGAAGAAGTACTCGTGTCTGCCTCTCCGCTGCCTGTTTGCGGCTCTTGCAATCCAAACCTAATTTCGCCTGAGGAACACGGTACAGTCTCCTCATTTTCATTCATGCTCTCATTCAACGGCCTCATCCACCATCAATAACGATACCGAGCTCGCTTCCATCATCATCTTGATACTCATTCGCCATCACCCATTACCCCCCTTTCAGAGATCACTTGCCACCAAGCCCGTACGTTCAGCCTGACTGGAGAAAATGCTCTAAGCCCCTTGGTTTACCTACTCAGATTCAAACACAAATTCGAGCGACTTTGCCTTGGCTCATGCTCTTCACGACACCGTTGGTCTACTTGAACGTTCCATACATGCTGACACTGTTGGATGACTTAGCCAACCAGAACAAGGAGGCCTCCTACCTACAAACCACCTAAGCCACACATCAAATACTCTCCAGAATCGTATAGCCATCAGAACCCTCCGTAAACGAACATTGGTGATATAAAAGTTGGCATTATGGCTGCTATGGTCCAGTCCTTTCCACCTCTCACATCGACCATGACAATGCTGCAGACGCGGCCATCTCCTTCCGACCCGTATCAAAGTGGGTCACAAGGTCAACAGCATCAACGGAATGCTCAGATGCCTCGGAATATCTACAATACGTCAGTGGGAGGAATGGCGGCTGGAAATTACAGAGGGCAGACGTCCACCTCGCCGGTATCACCATACGGTTTTCAGAACGCACCAATACTTCACAATGGACCCAATCCACTACGGCAGCACCCTACAGCTTCCCAGCACCCACGGCTGGAAAACCAAACTGCATATACACCCTCTATACCCATCATGCTGCAAGCCCAACAGCAGAATTTCACCCCATCCAATCGCCCCCAACCAATCCCCGCCAATCCGACGTTCAGCACTCCAAATACATTTCCTTCACAACAACAGATCTCCAAAGACGATGTCTCCATACCCACAAATCCCAATACCAAACAACCGATTTCAAGGCCTCTCTCCACTCTCGATCTTAATCCGCCCACCCTACCAACTGCCTCTTACGCTACGGTTGCCAAATCATCTCCAGATCGATATAGACGCAACCATCGTCGAGCCGAAACATCGGGGGCTCTGTCAACGAGCAATTCAGTTCAAGGTGGTTCGGCGATGCCTTCCGGGTCTGGCATGGCGGCAGTTGGAAACCTCTATACACATCCAACGCAAAGCAGTAGTTCCCCCTCTCTCAATACATATCGTGGAGCGCCATCATCGACCGTCAATGATTACAGTCCTGCCTCGCAGCCGAGGATTGCAAGCAAAGATGATCTGAATCTGCAAAGGGAGAGGCAGGCTTCATCAGATTTGGCAAAGAGATATCGGAGAAGGAGCATTAGCAGCTTAGAAGCTAAAGATTTCGCAATGTCAGAGTCACAAGCTCCTCCGCAGCAGCCTGCTCAGCCAAAATCATATGCAGCAATGCTTGCTGGGCCCTCGCCTACGTTGCAGGCAACATCCCAGGAGCGAAGAGAGGTTCGGGCTAGCCCTGCAGTCGAGCGGCCCACCTCGTCCCATGGGCGTAATGGAAGTAACGAGAGTACAAACTCGGGCCGTTCTGCACCAAAAGCAGCGTCGGTACGTTACATTACTATATTTGGCATTACCTCCAACACCTCCCTCGTATCGTTAACACTGATCCATTCAACCATGCCACACGTTTCTACTCCGAAGCTAATTTGTTCCTTTAGTCAAAGTCCTTCCAATTCTCGACTCCCACACAGAGCATGGCACAAGAAGCCACGCCAGTTTCGAGAAATGAAGCAAAGCTTGTTAACATTCCTGCCCGTGGCCCTTCTGAGGCCAACAAGAGACAGACAAATCCCTCCCCGCTGTCTAAGCCGATGGCTATGAGCCCTGAGATGAACAAGACCAAGGATTCCTTTACTGCTGTTGTCGAACAACCAAAGGCTGCGGCACCAGCTGTCCATCATGCCCCCACGATTAATGCGGGTATACCTGAGAGCCCTGCAGCTCAGCACTTGGCCGCATTGAATAAAAAGGAGGGAAAGAAGGAGGGTAAATCGTCGAGATTACGGCGAGCTTTTTCCTTTGGTAGTGCGGCCGAATTACGCAAAGCTTCTGCGGAGAACAATGCCAACGTTGCCACCAATGAGCGGGCCAAACTTCGCAAAGACCGATATGCGGACGAGCAAGAAGCCCAACAAGCGGCTGAGATCCAGAAGCAGGAGGCTGCAGGCCTCGGGGAGGGAATCTATTCCGGGCAAGGCCATTTCTTTACGGGATCAACGGACAACCTTTCTATTTCGTCGACTGCTTCTTCGGCGTCAGTGATGATCAGGAAAATGGGCAAAGGAGTAAAAAAAGGTTCTCGTTCATTGGTTGGGCTCTTCAGACCAAAATCGGTCGTGGGTGTGCCACCGGCTGACTCCGCGGTACCCGAGCCAAGCATGGCCCAAGTCTCGATGGTGACAGTCGAGGCCGAGCGTGAGAAGGTCAACGTCAACCCAAACCCGCATGATCAGCCTGGCGGCGGTACCGGATTCCCTAAGCTGGAGCGAAACTCAATGGAGATTGGATCAGTGGCTCCAGAGCTCGCCCCGGCGTTCAGCGATCGCGACAGTCCTCGGGGGCGACGTAGCATAGTCGGAGGGGAAGACGACCGTGCCAAGGTTCTCGCTGCTGTCAAGAAGGGCATTCTGAAACGTAGGTCGCTGGTCCCGATCAATCATATACCGAAACTCACTGAAACAGGTACCGGTACCGACTCTGGCAACGCTTCCCCCATTGCACGACCTGTTGATACCAGAACTACCGACTTCAACCTACCTCAGATCCCATCCTTCAACGACTCTCCAAACTCCAGCGCTCCAGCAACACCAGTCGATCAGTCTGCCCCAAAACCTGGACATGCACGAACCGACTCGGTGAACATTGAAGGGGATGACTACTTCCTCTCCATCACAAATTTCGCAAGCGGAGAATCAACAAGCTTGCCCGGTACGCCAAAAAGTATTGCAGCAGTTGCAGCCCGCAACATCAGCTTCAGTCCTCGCATACAGTTTCATGATACTTGGCCCCCAGGAGAGTACGACAGGCGTGGAGAGATCGCTACGTGCAACCGTTTGACACCTATGTTGGCCCAGCAAATCAAGGAGGAGCTAAATACCTTCAAGATGGTATGGTTTGCCCATGGTAGTGACCCTCAAATCTCCGCTAATGGCTCGCTAGGAAATGGAAGTACACGCCGAGTCCAAGGTCAACACCCACTTCTTCTGAAGATCGCCTGTTCTGGACCTGATCAAGCGTTCGCTCGCTGGTCGCAGTAGTAAACCATCTTCGCATTGGCCACAGGAGCCTCCATCTACTCACGGCTCGGGAGCTTCAAAGCTCCTTGAAAACAGCATCCTAGCCAGCTTTTCTATCTCGTCACAATAATGACCGAATGTCAATGTCCGTAATGCCTCTCAGATTCACTAATTCTCTACCTCACATGGACCGGGCTGGTTACGGATCCCTGCAATACAACTCGCCACCTAAGATCTGGCGACTTCGAAATCCTTCGCACCTCGACATCGATATACTTGCGCAATATTGTTAGCGAAAGGCGGCCAACTTGTTGGGTACATGTTGCATACAATTGGTGGTAATATCACTTGTCTTCGCTACTCGCTCCTCGCACAACAAAGTCGCTCGGCATATCTCACTTTCTAAATCAAGCGGTTAGGGCATGCATAGGTTTCTCATTTTCTTTTTACAAAGATCATCGATTGTTATTAAGGGAGACGAATAGGAGGAATCAAGTTAGCGTATCTCAGTCTTCAGAAGCGAGTTTTGTTTACATTGCTTAAGATCTCATAAGATGAGATGGTTTTTCTAGTCCGGAAGTAGGGAGGGAGGGCAATAGCGGACATGAAACATGACAATTTGACACCAAACAGGGAAGTCCTCGACTATTGCATACACCATCGGAACGCTAATTATTGATCATCGCTGGAATTCCAGCCCTGGGAACCCCGAGGTCATATACCTCTTCTCAATCAGAAATTGAGCGATCAGACATATCGCTCTTGATGGTGGACCCTCGAAGGGAGTAATCAGACTTTCTCCCTGGTCATCTCTATTGATCCATCCGATCATTTGCCTTTGCCGCCACTGTCAGATCCCTCCCTTCTTCCTCATTATTCCCTTCCATATCGTTCCAAGTTGTGAATGCCATGTACTCCAGATCCTGAATCGACGCGCAAGTGTATAATGCTCTGATGGGCATTGACGCCTTGCTACGCGCACGGAAGTAGTGTATAACGAAGAGGCGGCTTTGGGGCCTACGAATGCCGTGACAGATTGGGAGGTCTTTCATCATCATTCTAGTCGAGGCAGGGTGGAGATTTCTTCGACTGCGATTCCATTTGAAGTTAGGGTGAGTAGAACGGTTGGAACGATGGACAAGAGTAATAGGGTTGGAGAGATGAGATGCGAATCGTCTACTTTACCATGTATATATATCCCCTTTCTCGAGTGATATAATCTGTCTCCAGGACGAGGTACAGACAGGACTCGCAGGCGTAGTGTGGTGATTGCATGAATCCGGTAGCCTTAAAAAAAGAGGATTAGTTAATAAGTACTAGACATCATACCATTCTAAAAGAAAACTTATATACTAATAAGGAATAATAATAGCTACTAATAGAGTAGTAAATATATATATTAGTAAGGCTATAAAATATTTAATAGAGTATAATATAATTCTAATTATAAGTCTTTATACTATCTATACTTTTAAAAATAAAAGTCATACTTCTTACTAGGCTTACGCCGCGGAACGAGGCGTAAGCCTAGGCGGGTAGAAGCCTCGAGTATCTACCCCGTATTACAAGCGAATTGAATAGTTCTTGTAATACGCGTAGCGAGAGTACTTCTTATTATAGTAATATAGATTAGTTATATAAGCTACTAGAACTATATATAGATTAGATAGATTATATATTATATCTATATAAACCTTACCTCTTAGTAAGATTTCCTATATCTATATAGATAGTAATATTTCCTATCTAGGTAAAAGCTTTATACTTAACTTATATTATCTTTTAAATATATCTCCTACTAGTATATCGGCAAACTGGGAAGTGGAATAGAAATTACGAAACTGGAAAATCCGCTGAAAGCGTATTTTCTAGGTAAAATACTAGAAATAAATAGGAAAATTTTAGGTTTTTTTTTATTCTAGCCTAAAAGTCCTATATATAGAAAATCCGGATTTAAGGCCTTAAATCCGTGATTTTCCTCTAGCGCTAGGAAGAAACAGGAAGCTCGCTAGAGTTATAGCGGCTACGTCGTCAACGCTAGCGTAATATAGGTTTTAAATACAGTTAATTCATGTAATTTATATACGCGTAGAGTACCCCCCCCTAGCCTAGCCCCGCTTCTTATACCTATATTACGCCTGCGATTAATTCTCTTACTAAGTATTAGTATTATTAGTTATTAATAAGACTTAGTACCTTATTATAATTACCTAGTTAGTACTAGCCTAGTATAGTTATATTATAGCTAATTAGTAGGACTTATCCCCTATTAGTCTTATTACCTTATATTTCTAAAAGTTACTAAATACGTATTTAGTAACTTATAGTATTATTCCTAGCCCTAGGGCTAATATATAAGCGCGCTAGTTATTTATATATTTTCCGTATTTTTCTATATTATTCCACGTTCCTAGTTTACTAATATAGATACTAAATAAAATACGTTATACTAGACTAGTTTAGTATAAAGCTTACTTATCTCGTTATTAATACTCTACTTTATAAGACTAACCTAGACCTATTAATCCTAGAAACGACTAGAGTATAATACCTTATAATAGGGCTAGTATCTACCTTAAAGAAATAAGGCGGAGCGGGTACCTACTACTTAGTAATAAAGAAAACCTACTCTATTTACTCTTAATATTACCTTAAAAAAATATCCTAACCTTTATTCTAACCCTAATTTATTAGGAATTATATAGTAGATAGTAATTCTACTCCCTTATTATAAGCTATTTCTACTAATATTAACTATTAGTTATATATAAAGAAAAGTTTCTAAATATAGTAAATTAAATTAAATTATTATCTTTATTTATATTTTCTAGTCTAGACTATTTATTTATTATTTATTAATATTAAAATTAGCTAGAATACTATCTTTATAACTTAATTATATAAAAATAGCTATACTAGTATTAAGATAGAAAAGAAAGAAATAATATATATTCTATCCTAAAACTTTAGGTATAAGATAAAGATTAAGATAATTCTAGGAGTTTATCCTTAGTATTAGTAGGTATCTTAGTACCTAGTAGAGTATATACTAGCCCCGCCCTAGTATCTAATAGGGCGGATAGTAGCTTTAAAAACCTACTATATACCTTATATCTATTCTATAACGTATTTATAATAAGCTAGCTCTTAAAGAATATACTTCGTATAAAATCTAGTAATAATAAGGATATATTATATAAGAACTTCTATAAAAATTATAAGAATCCTAATATTTATATAAAGGATTTTAAGGTAATTCCTTATAAACTAGGAAATTACTTAAGAGAAAAATAAATAATAATAAAATATATATTATATATTATTTACTTATTCTTATAATATATTCTTATATAAAGATATAATATATATTATAAATCCCTTACTTTTAAGTACTACTTTAAGTTAAATCTATATATCTTTAAAAGTTAAGTAGTATTTCTAATCCTAAAAGTAATTATAATAAAAATAAGGATATTTATACTTGGACGTGCCGCCCTACTTGCTGGCTAATGGTACGTCTGAGGTACTGAGGCAACCTCATCACCTTACAGCTTTCTAGCTTCATTTGGGTTTGTCACCTCGATGAGCAGGCATGTCGCTGCACAAGGCTATCCAACCCCGCGAAGCCGTAGTGTGTCTGCGGTTCCCCAATCGGTCACGTACAAACATGGTCGCTGGCTTTAATCATCCTTTGCAACTTTCTCACGTCGGATTGCTGTTTGCTTCGTCCACCATTCAAATATCGAGCAGTGTTGTCCTTTCTATCATAGACACTGTCTTGTTGTCACTGCTGTGTACTTCGCCACGAGATTCACAGCCACATCTCTCCATAGAATACGTTTCGTCTTCGCAGGCATACCTTATTCAAGGTCCACTGCGCCCCACTCGATCACACATCTACCTGATTCTATATTCCACTAGCGCCAATCATTTTTGCTTTGACTTGGTTACTTTTCATAACGGTTGGGTGCGGGTGTGTAATTCGAGATTCGATCGTAGCCTAATCAATGGTCGCTCATTGGCCACTTTTATCGACGAGGTAGTACAGCCTCTCTGGTACTGGATGAGCAAATACGCTCGCAATTAGTATGAAAGAGATACTGGTCTCTTGGAAAGGTTTTTCGAAATCTCCCAAACTCTAGCCACGAGTATCATTGTTACAATATGAACTCATGCTCGAATGCCAATTTCTACCATGTGCTCGATGTGGGCCGTCACGCACTGAGGTCTGACATAAAAAATGCGTATCGAAGATTGGCTCTTGAGAGGCATCCCGATAAAAACCATGGGAATCCTCGTGCTGTCGTGAACTTTCAAGAGGTACGTATGGGGCTCCTATACGCAAAATCTTTGAGCGAGCGCTTCCGAAGCTAATGTGTGCGAACAAGCTTCAAGAAGCTTACGAAACTCTGTACGACGAGGATAAGCGCCGCGTGTATGATGCTAGATACTGTTTCCGGCAACAAGGCTTCGGAAACACCCCGGAACAAACTCAGTCCCATCAGCGGAGCAACGAAGAGCTGACAGAGAAATTACGGGTAGAGAAACGGGATAGAGAATGGTCAGCACAGGCCCAGAGCAGAGCCAGCAACATCATGCGTCTCAGGCAAGATCTTTCAGCACTGGAGGCAACTTTCAGAGAGATGCAAGTCAAACAGCGTGAAAGGCAAGCACAGGAGGACTCCAGCAAAGGCTTGTTCGGCTACCTCTCGAGCTTCTGGTCCGCAAACCCCGGCAAGACCGAGGAGGAAAGGCGAAGAGAGGAGTTAGAAGAAGTACAGAAGCAAACGAGCACATCGATCAGGCTACAAAGGGCAAAAATCCTATTGCGGGCCACCGAACATGATCATCAGAACATGCTGAGGGAGCAGGATCAGATAAAGAACGAGGAATCATTGAGGTGGCTGAGAGCGAAGGTGCAGAAGGAACAGGAAGCGATGAAGAGACGAGCGAGCGAACAAAAGGAGGCGGCAAGGGCACGAAAGGCTGCGTTTGAGAAAGCGCAATCTGAAGCCAGACGAAGAGAACAGACCGAGGAGCGGCGACGACGAGAGCAGCTAGATTCCGAACGGCGAGAGAGGGATCTGAGGCAGGAATTACTTGACAAGCTGGCCGAGCAGAATCCCAGAGGTACCCAGCCTGGGCCAAGTCAATACCGATCACCCAACCCTACTACGCCATGGACTACGAACAACAGAGCCTCGGCTCGGAATCGGAGACCTAAGGAGCCGCAAACTCAGATGCCGTGCCGCCATCTGAAATTCTGGCCCAAGGTTGCTGGGAGACATGAGTGTAGTATTTGTGCTAAGACTTTCCATGGCTTTGTGCTGCAGTGTCCGGATTGTGGAATTCTGGCTTGTGCGGGGTGTAGGAGGGGGGTTAGGGGGGGGTGATGGTGTTGGGGGGTTTGTTGTGGAAGGTGGAGTGGTGGAGTTGGGATGGGGTTGGGGGGGATGGAGGGGTGTCGGATGGGGGGCGGATGGTGATGGGGGATTGAGGGAGGGGGGTGATGAAGGAGAAGTTATGGTGGAATTATGCTTGTCGTTTTGGGTGGTTTATGGATAGGGAGGGGAGGTGGTGTTTTGTTTGGGTATATGGAAGATGAAGGGGGAACCGGATGTGATCGGTGTGAGGGATTCGCTCCATCCAAGAGATAATGGACTATGATATCCTCACCGGACGATCAATGGCCGTGTCGTCCATTCTATATAAAGCCACTGTTGAACCTCCCTCAAACCCTTCCCAATACTCTCCCACCAAACTCACCCCTAAACCCTCCCAAAAACCCCATCATCAACCCAAAATAACAGAGATCCCAACAACGAAGCCCGGCTCCCCAACATACCATTTAAAACCGTGCCATTTGGAACCGTCTTATTTAAGATTCTAAAGCTAAAATCGATATTACCGATCATACAGGGATGCTCTTTTCGAGCGACAGAGGGGAGGATTGGGAGAAGTGGTGAGGGAGGATGGGGAATGATTGAATATGGATGAGATGTGAGATAACAGCATTACTAAAGATAATAGATATAACTAATAGAACTTACGACCCAATGCAACATCCCTCCACAGACCCCCAATCCTGACCCATAATTGTATCTTGTTATCTTTTATCCCAACCCAAAACCATTGGCATCACATCGCATAGTCTCCCTCCGTCCGTCCAATAGGAGAAAACTAGAAGCCTTTTCGGGCTGGCATTATGTACTTTTCGCTGGAAGAATCGATGTAAAATGATATGGCTAGGGTTGAGGGTTTGGAAGTGGAGGTATGTAGGTGTGGTGGCTGGACTGGAAGCAGTGGTGAGGTGAATCTAGGGAAAGGATGTTTTGGGAGGAGTGTTGGGGTGGGGAGGGGATGTATGATCTTATATTGGCATTGCGGTGCAAATCTAGTCGTTTGTGATTATTGGGATGGATTGTGCTGAGTTGTGCTGAATGGAAGCTTGCGATGGTATGCGATGCTAAAGGGTGTTATGGTGATCTAGATGCACGACTGTGACTAGGATTCAAGACACCGATTTCGTGGTGGGGGTTATTGGATAATGCCTGCTTTTATTATATGTAAAATCAATGAGATTGCTAAGCAACACAGACCCAGCTACCCGACCCCGCTATTTTGTTAGCGATTCTTATAGAAAATTAAGTAAACCTTGCGCTAGCACTATATATTATAATTATAAAGACTGATCTAACCTAAATAGGTAGATATAAGGCTTATAGTACTAGATTATTAGTATTTTATAGTACTATAATATAATAGTATCTATTTATATATCTAATTATCCTATTTCTCACTTAAATACCTTAATTTTACCCTTAAATATATAGCCTATATTACTATATTTAAAGTACTCCTTTATAAACCTATTATATCTATTATACTTAATAGTATACCTTAAGAAGCCCTTAAAGTCGTTCTAAAAGATAGGGTAAAAGCTCTTAAAATAATATCTTATCTAGGCCTTAAATATACTAAATATAAGCTTAATAGGGTTATAGTCTAATAAGTAGGGAGGTAGGTACTTAATAAGATAGCCCTTCTATTTAATAGCCTTAATAATTTAAGCGTTAATATAAACACTAATATTATCTAGGATAATAATACTTTACTCCTAAGGATACTTATTATATAATAGTAGTAGCTTATTAATTAGCTAGTTAATAATCTCCTCCTTTAAATACTAGCCCTTCTTAATACTAGTATATAGAAGGTAATCCTTAATAGTATATATAAGTAGAATATTATATATATTACCTTATCTTATATTATTATAATAGCGAGTAGGATTACTTATAGGTATATATACTATAAATCGCTATATTATCTAGAGCTTAAATAAGGACTTATTAACAAAGATAAGCTACTCCGCTTTCACCGTACTAGTAAAGGCTTATTATATAACTTAGAGTTCTTCGCTTTATAGGCCTATATATTAGGCCTTCTTATAAGAGACTTTAACTCCTTTAAGGGCTTATAATAGGGTAGACTAAGAAATAGACGTATCCTATTCCTCCGCTAAGTAATAAGCTAGCTCTCCCTAATAAAGCTATAGTTTCTAACGCTAATAGTTAAGTAGTATACTAAGAGTAGCAGGCGTAATAGAGTAACTCCGTCCTAATTTATATAAATAATAAGGGACTGTTATCTACCTATATATCGCGATATTTCTCTCCTACTAAAAGGCCGTTACCCTACTTATATAGGCGTCTCTCGCGATAGCTTTAGGGCGCTAGTAAGACTTAAAGAGGAGGTAGGCACGGTTATAAATAGAGGAGTCTTTTCTAAATGATAGTAGTATAGCTATAGGGAGGTAGCTATTACGCCTGCTAATTAGCTATAAACACTATAAAATATCTAGTATCTAGTGCTAAGAGCTTTATACCTACCTAATTAAGACGATAATCAGTCTCTAGGACGTCTTATAATATAATATACGGTGCTGGCGTAAGGTTTACTTAATTTTCTATGAGAATCGCTAACAAAATAGCGGGGTCGGGTAGCTGGGTCTATGTTGCTTGGCAATCTCATTGATTTTGCATATGATAATTGATGTCCGATCCCACAGCTTGGGCACTCGTCTCGGCCCTACCTCGGTGACCCCCCTGAAACGAGTACCCTGCCAGGATATGGGATAGAAAACTGTAGATATTGGGACGCTGAGGAGTATCCCATATCTTGGGCAAGACATCCGTTTCAGGGGTAGTGCCAAGATATTATGTGGAAGGGAATGAGATTTCAGCGTACATTGTACTTTATCTATAGATTTCAGATATTGATGCCGAGTCACAAATCATAGAAACCTTCACGTACAAACTGTCGTACAAGCCATAAATAGAACCCTTCTCATTCCGGATTCCTTTTTTGGGGGGGTATTGTGATTTTGCTTATTTGCCTTTTCCAGCTCATTCTCCTGCTCGATCGCTTCGACTCTTTCCTTGTCGGATACCCATTCGGAGAACATCTTTGAACACACGCGATTGCGCCGAATCCCATATGCAATGTTCGCTCTGCCTTTCAAGTCCGTCGTCGCCCCGCACTATGGGCTCCGTTCTCCTCATCTTCGGCACATCCCAACCGTGAACCCTTCTCTTGTGATCTTTCAAATGATCTTTTCTTCTGAATCTCCGTTTACACTCCTGATACGGACATAAGTAATCATGTGTCTCACGTTGGTGGTGCAAGAGGTTTGCGTAAGAACTGAACCCAAGGAGATTGCGGCATTGTGGCTCCTTGCATACAATCGAACGGATGTGCTTGTTCATGTGTTCCCTATCAGGTCAGTGAGTCAAGTTGCATCGGAGTCTAATTGAGGCTACCGTTGAAGTACTTACGTCCACTCGGATTCCCTGGAGAACAAAGGAGGCTTTCTAACACAGTCCGTGTGAGAGCATTTGAATATTTTAGGCGAACGTTGAGGCTCTTCAACTTCACCTCCATACGTGGAGTTGTTGGTTTCATATGCTGAGCCCGAGGTCGCAGCGATTGTGGTATGGGAGGGCCTCTGGCTTGGTGTGAGCTCATTCAGAGTCTCGAGAGAAACGCTGCGGGCTGCTCGGCGTTTGCTCCCCCCACTAGGATCGGAATATGTGGGTAGTGTACTCCCCTTAGCAACCTGACGCTCAAATAGCAATTCTGTGATGAGTTCATTGGCATTATCTGCGCCGTAAACGCTGTGATTTTCTGAGAATAACGAGTTGCCGTATATGGGATGACGTTCACGTGTCAACGACGGGTGACGTTGCTCGTCATCGTCACCATACAGGGGCTTTCCCTTGTAGCTTGTGCTCTCGTCATTGGATATGCCTTTCTCTCCTTGCACAGATGGATGATCAATTGACCAGTCGTTTGGGGAGATCGTTGTCGGACAATCTAAAGAGTCAAAGTATGGTTGAGAGAATGCCGTGTGCTCCCGCGTTGGCTTGTGATCTGGTGGAGGAGACTTTGCGCGCTCTATAGCACGAATTTGAGATGCCTTACTTGCCCGCAATGCCTGCAAATGGACTTCAAACGTCCGTTGTTGAGTTTCACTGCCAATTTCGTTCCTCAGTAACAATGAAGTATGTTGGTTACGTATGGCGTTGGCGGTGCTTTCGGGGAAATGTTGAGAAACGATAGTATGCCAATCGAGACCTTCTTTACGTGCACGTAGAAGAGTTTTGTCGTTCTCAGAGGACCATCCACTTCCTACCCACAAGTCTGTTGAAGCAACACGAGGGGGCATCTGGGTTTGGGGCTTTAGACCCACATCATCAACATCTGCCCTGGACCTGGTTAGAGGAAGGGGGTTTGCGCTAAACACGTTATCAATATCCCCCTCAGAATTTCTGCGCTCGCCTCCTGCGTTGATGCCCCTATGATTATGTCTCTCTCTAAAATGACTGGCGAACGCATCGATAGAGGCGAAAGCTTGATTGCAGTTGGGGCACACATGAGGACCTCCGCAGGTGTGTAGTTTGGTATGCCGCTTCAAGTCATGTGAACGTCGAAAGCGAGCCTCGCAAGTGCCACAAACATAAGCTCTGTCTTGATTATGAGTCAAAAGATGTCTCTTCAGATTGTGGTGGCGATTAAACGAGGTACTGCAGTACGGACATCGATGTTCCTTGTTGGTAGGCGGTATCGAACCGTCAACTGCGTTCTTGGATTGTTGCAATGCCGTATTCGAGTCCGCCAACAGGCTCGAGACCGGGACTCGGTTGGTAGCAGCTCCCGAAGCCGGGGTCTCATACGCTCCGCTAAGATCATGGCTGCTGACAAACGGGTAAGAGTAGTTGACTTCATTTAACTCTGGAGATGATTGTGTCGGGTAGCGGGGACGTGCTTGTCGGGATATGCAGCGCCTGCCAGACTTTTTGCATGGAGAACATTTCGGCTCGGCGATATCGCACTTCATCTTCCTCAGCCTGCAAGCCATACATGCAGCTGATCGACGCTTGTGGGACTTGCCTGCGTTCGTGATACCCTGCTGCGTTTGGGGTGCCTCTCCAAGGATGACCCTTTTGCCCGTCGTACCATCGTCGTAGACCCAACTTGCCTCTCCCAAAGGAACATCTTGGTTCTCACCAATGGGTGGCAGTGGCTTGTGATCCGCAGGAATTGATTGATCTAGCGATGACTTGTCCTCCGAAGCAAGTGTGAGCCGACCTCTTGGGGACATAACGGGCTTATTGTCACTGTCTTCCCCGTTGTACAAACTGATAACGCTGTCATGCAACTGACGTTCCTCGGCATTAATATCAGTCCCATCACTCATGACGACATTTGGTATAAGAGGCATGATTTCCGTGGTTTCCTGATGCATGGCGAGAGCCCCCTTACTCATGAAGACATTTGGTATAAGGGGCATGATTTCCCTGGTTTTCTGATGCATGGCGAGAGCCTTTCTACGAAGAGGGTGGTTTGGAGTGGTATGATATCTTAAGCAATTGTCCCAGATTTGATTGAGATCACCCAGGAAAGCAACTTTAGACAAATAACAGTAGTTCTCGAGCTTGTCCTTTACAGTAGCAAGATCCATAGGCTCTTTAATGACTGTGGGGTTGGTCAGCCATATATACTCCTAGCACATCAGTCACTTCTTACTGTCATAATAGTCCGGCACTTCCTGAGACTCCACTGGCGTCAAGAATGGAATTGAGTGCTCGGTATAGCCGCGTAATATGTCGAGTGCCCTGTGAGCGGCAGCATAAAATCTCTCCTGATGTCCGATTATGATTTCGCGCACTGGGATAGCTGATACCATCTCCTTATTCATCGCTGGGATTGACTCCTCATCGGAGGAGATTGAGCCTTCGTCCGATTCATCTTCGGCATTTCGCGGCAGAGCCATCAATGCGATCTCCTCCATGTGTCGACCAACATGTTTTATAAAAGCTCGACGTGGCTTTCCGGGGATTATTCGACAGAGGGGACACTCTTCGTTCTCAGCTGCTTTACACTGTTTATGCAAAGCCATGCGGAGAGCCACTTGCAATCTGGAACCTGCGAAAACACATTTGTGATCCCGTTGAAGATGATCTTCCCAATCTACAGTACGGGTGTACGTATCAGAGCATTCGGGACAATTCCATTGTTGGGTGATGCGGTGCTCGGCAAATTCGTGATCTGACCAAGCAGCTCGTGTAGGGAATTGAGCCAGCTCATCCTCGCAATGGGCAAACGTACATATATACGGTTGTAGGTCGGCAAAGACGTGCATTCTAGCGAATCATAAGTCCTTGCACGGTGTTGAAGGTAAGATGTCTGAACGAGAGGGATACTGACTTCCATTCAACGCGGTTCTTTATGCTTGAAAGAATCATTCCGCAAAATTCGCATTTGAAGGGTTTGCCAGCACCAACTTCTGAGGGCATGGGGGGTACTCGTACCGAATTCTGTTCTCCTTCCGTGTTGCTGGAAATAAAGGACGTATGCGATGGTGTGTAGGCAGTCTGAGCAGGAACACTTGTACCGATTCCAGAATCGTGGAATGTCGAGTATGGACGAAAAATGGAGCAGGCAGGCTCTGGGACTTCTTTGATTATGCCCGTTTTACTCTCTGCACGCCTCCGTACGCCTATGTGTCGTTGCCAATTAGCCTCACCCAGCCTCTCGACCAATTGATCTTGTGCTTGTTTGAACTTCTCGCGCACCAGCGATACGTAGATCTTGGCTGGATCAGAAAGGTAGAATGACACGGGTGGCGGTCGGGCACTCTGGGTACGATTCTTTTCGGCGCGGACAAGGTTCAGATCCAGGCTGGGTCTCAACTCTGCAAGGCACGTAATGGAAAAGCTGACATCTTCGCATAGAGTATACCTTTCGCTGTCTAACAAGCTTTCTCTCTCAGAGTCGTATTCCTCATCACTATCATCGCCGATTGGTGGATCTTCCTCTCGGTAAATTGAGATCACATCTCTTGTTTGCTTGACAAGTAACTCGAGCTCGATGCTCTGCTTAGACGGCTGGGGCAGTCCTTGTGGAGTAGCGATTGTAGTTGCTAATTGCGCTCGGTATCATTAGCAGAGTCCTGCATACTTTCAGCTGGTGTAGGTCTTACCACGTAGTAAAAGCTTCCCAATGTGACCAAGACGCTCTAGTACACTTTCTCTTACTTCGTCCGACTCTTCCAGCGCTCTGTCTAGCTCCCCACGTTCGAAAGATTCGCCCCATAGGTATAGTCTTCCAAGACAGTCTCTCAAGCCAGTAGCTTGTGACCCGAACTTGCGTTTCTCCCGTTCCCGTATGTATATTTTCTGCAACGCATGAAGACAAAGTTGGTAGAGACGAGCAGCAAATCCTTGTACGTTTTCGTCTCTAGCTGACGCTCCATGATTGGTCAACGAGCGAGTGTTGTCGACTTCGACGTCGGCGTCGAGCCATTGCAGGAGATAGTCACTCCGCGCCTCCAATCCGTTCCTGTCCGTGATCTCTTGCATTGTATGGTGACTAGGAATGTAGGAGATAAGTACATCCTCGGTCCAGGACTCCCATGGAAGAAGCAGAGGATGGCTTGTTGCACGGTGGAGAGCGTATAGGTCCCATGAACAGCCTTCTATCTGTTAGGTCCTGCATGACAGCCTTATTGCCGTTGCCAATCATGATAGGTTGGGCAAATGGGCTGTGCTACGGAAACTACCGATTGTCCCTAGTCGCAGAAGAAGCTGGAGCAGCACAAAGTGATACATCACTGGCGTGGTCGCTTCCAATGTTGTGTTGCCCATATACACCGAGACAGAGAGTGTGTTCGTTGTATTTGTATTCCGATAAGTGGCCCCATAATGTCTGGGGTTGAAACCATAGTGGGCCTCACGCTCGGGGTTCTTCCGCTCCTGATCAGTGCCATCGAACACTACGACGACTGCTTACGCCCCTTCATACGCTACAACAAATTCGCGAAAGAGGCAGGCCGGTTTCGTGACTTGCTCGGTATCCAGAAAACCATTTTCAAGAACCAATGCCGCATTCTCCTCGAGGAAATTATCGAGCACGATGTTGCAACTACTATGCTCAATGGCCCCTCCGGCGCGAATAACCCTTCATGGTCAAATGTTGAATTGGAAAAGGAGCTTTGCAAGCTCCTCGGGGACTCTCGAGGGGCTTGTATCACAACGATTGAGTTAATTGAAGAACGGCTGCGAGACATTGACTGCGAGAGTCGAGATCTTGAAACTACCATTAACCAGGATTCTCAGGTATCATATACGGGTGCATTCTTCCATCGAGAGGACTCGCTGACAGAAAGAACGCCACAGGACAACAAAGATCCCGTTGGAAGCAAACCTTGGAAGAAACGTATTGCTCAAAAGCTTCGCTTCAGCTTTTCGAAGCCACGACTCGACGAAACCCTCAGTGTCCTTCGCTCATTGAATGATGATTTCCAAACACTATCTACCCAGACACTAGGTTCCACCTCATTAAAAGCACAAAGGCAAGAAGCGACACCAGCGAAATCATACAAAGAGGTTGAGAGATATCAAATTATAGGGCAAGCTTCCCGCCAGGTTTACGATGCTCTAGGCAAAGCCTGCACGAAACATACAGAGCATCAGGCTCATTTCTGCGTCGAGGTAGAGCAGGCGACTATCACTGGAGATCATAGTGCGCAAGTCAGATTCAACATGGCGTACACGCATCTGACTTTGGCTGGCTCTGCTGACCAAGGCGATTTGATATGGTTCGTGGTGGACTCCATGAGCGGTGACGCCATGCAGATGGTTCGCTCCGATGCTTCAGACAACGGTCAGGACAATCTTACCCGTTCACTCAAGCGACAGATTGGAACGTCCTCATGCACTTTGCAGAAAAAGCCCAAGAAGAGCGTTAGATTCCAGTCAAGCACTCTAGTACCAGCCTGTCCGCAGATACAATCCACTACTATGATAGCTACTGCCATCCTCTCTAATGACAGTATGCGCAAAGATTTCTGCGACTTCATTCGTAGGCGTCTTCGAGAGCCGTTCCAAGCGAGCGAATGTGTGGGTATGTTGAACAACACGGAAAGCTGCAAAAACTTCGTTTATCCATCCTCGAACAAATGTTACCGTCAGACGCGACCGGCTATCTCATTAGGGGATGTCATATCAGATGTGTCGAAGCGACAGGCTATTAGCGTTATATCATTGTATGATCGATTACACCTCGCCAAGACTCTCGCTATTGCAGTCCTCCAGTACCATTCCACGCCTTGGCTCAAGATGTCATGGCGGAGTGAGGATGTGTACTTCTTCGGCAGTGACATGACATCCATACAGGAACCCCCAGATCTCGCCTCCCCACATTTGAACGTCAATGTCAAAGGGCCCTGCGGACAACTCTCTCGCGCGTCTACTTTTCCACCTCACAATCTAGCACGCAACCCATTGATGTTCAGCCTTGGCGTCGTGCTCCTCGAAATTGCCTATTCTTCAAGGTTGGAGAGTCTCCAAAGCCCTGTTGATCTTGACAATGGCCGCGAAAACCGATATACGGAATTTTTTGCAGCCAGAAGATTAGCGAAATCTACAAAGACCGATATGGGTCCAAGATATCATAGTATTGTTGAGAGGCTGGTAGAGTGTGACTTCGGCTGCGGAACTGATCTCAGTGACCCTCGCTTGCAGGCGGCATTCCATCACGAGGTGATCTGTCCGCTCGAGAAGCTCGAGCAAAAGCTGCGTGAATTTAGTTTTGACTAGCTGATCCATCAGGCTTAAGATTTCATCCAACACGCGACTCGGGTCGTTGCATAGTCCAAGGGTACCAGCTTTCGCTACTGGGCAAGAATGCCTGAACAATGCTGTTCTAGTTGCAAAGGAAGCTTGGTATATCACTACATAATTTCGAAGAGATGCAGACCAGACCGACCAGACCTTGCAGTCTTCTCAGATGTTCTTCTAGCGAATAGTCTATTGTGTCGCATACATAAGACAGTGGGGTTTATGGGGCCGTCCGCTCGTGTCACTTTCCACTGACCCGCCGCCACATCATCACAGAGAACGCGTATCGTTGCCGCTTAAGGCTTCAACCCATAAAGATAATCATCTCCTGGTTGACTGGGTATCCACTCAAAACACTGGCTACTGCCTCGCCAAAATTATCCTCTGCCTCGCCCATGGGACTCGAATGTGTTCGATAAACATTGTGGTGTAGCAGGCGAAATGTCGTGTATTGACTGCCAGATGGAGTGGCTCGCATACCTGCCACGACAATGAGAGGCATACTAAAAGCTGTGGTGACTTCTTAGCGAAGAGAAATGTGTACAGACAAAGTGGCATGGGCATGGAATGCCCGGACGGAAGACCATTCAGTCCTTGGTCCGTATTGCTGGTCCTTCTTGGCTCGGAAAATACCCGTTTGGTGGATGCGTTTAACGTTCAAGGTGCAAAGAGGAATGGACAAACAATCACTTCACCATATTCCACGGAAGCCCAACTTGAGAATACTGTCGGACCCGAGCACAGCACCATGAGCTTCATAACAGAGTATAGCGCTGCAGAGCAGCCACGATGAGGACTGAGGGATCTCTCAATTATCTTGGCATAGTTAAGAAAGTTTGAGACATGAGTACCATAGAAACAGTATGAGATCCTGAGCGGCTTTTAATCCTTCCACCCGCGCCTCTTCCCGATCGCTTTGACCACATACACCAATCCCAGCAACACCGGCACCTCTATCAGCGGACCAACAGTAGACGCAAGAGCTTGATCACTGTTCGCACCAAAGGTAGCAACCGCAACAGCGATAGCAAGCTCGAAATTGTTGCTTGCCGCCGTAAAACTCTGGGTGGCGGACAGCTTATACCCAAAGCCCAGTCTATGCGTGACAAGTAGGGTGAAGAAAAATATGATGCCGAAATACACGATCAAGGGAGCAGCCACTCGAACTACAGAAACGATCTGATGTACAACTTGATGACCCTGCGAGGCGAAGAGTACGAGGATCGTAAAGAGCACCCCGATCAATGACCACGGTGCCGCCCATTTAAGGAAGACGGTGTCATACCAAGACGGACTCGTGAGCTTTCGAAGCCCGAAGCGGGTCACGATGGCTGCTCCTAGTGGTATACCCAGGAAGACAGCCACACTCGTCGCTACGGTTGTGTAGGAGACAGAGACGGTTGAGTCGGCGTGGCTGACAACTTTGATGAAAAGGATAGCGAGGGGTGCGTAGAGGACCATCTGCAGTATGGAATTGACGGCGACGAGGATAGCGCAGTATTCACTGTCGCCGCCAGCTAGGCCGGTCCATATTAAGACCTGTGATGGTATATCAGTCTGGAAGATATTTTGGCAGGTTGTGGGGACGCTCACCATTGCAATACACCTAGCAAGTCCTACTAGGATCAACCCCTCTCGCAGGCCCTGCTTATCTGGCAGAAAAGCCCATGAAAGACCCAGCTAGTACACTTCAGCTCGTGCAACGCACGCTGTACGATGATTGAGAGGTCTACCATCAAGAAGGGAGCAACAAGCCAATTCATCACGATACTGAATGCAATCTGGATCCAGATCTCGCGTCTCCGGAAAACATGATGGAGACTTTCGTATTTGATCTTGCACAGGATGGGATACATCATGACCAGTAATCCAATGGCTATCGGTGGTGAGTCTCACGCTATGAATGTTTGGTATGAGGTTATTGTGCTCACCGATAGGAACAGATACCCCAACGAATTTGCCTTTCTGTAATGCTGGACCGGTATTTGGGACGAAGTTTCCAAGGATGATGCCAATGGCCATGGCTAAGATGATCCAGAGTGCGAGGAATCGATCTAGCCATCCTAGACCTTTGAATGCTGAGACTTTGTCTGGTGCTATAGCTGCTTCTATCTCTTGTTTTTCGGTATCGTGGGGATTCATAGGGCTTTCTGACGCTGGAGGGTTGTTTCTTAGTGATGGGGATGTAGGCATTGTGGCGATTGTTCGAGGATTATGTTATGAGATTTTTACTTCAATCACATGTCTTTTGGAGAAGTGGTGGGAAATGCTGGGTTTCGTTATTGCATACGTGAGGTAAAGGAACAGTCAGTAGATATATTAAGATATATTAGTCTGAGAAGACATGTATGTAATGAAAGACAGTTTGGGGTGGTGGCGCCAAGGCCCTGAGGTTCCATCATCCAATCGGGAACGCTCAGTGACATCCTCCGCACGTACGCCAAGCCTCGTCGAACCTTTTCGATTGCAGATGAAAACCAATCTGTCTCACAGATGGACTAAACCAAGAGCTACTAGTCATCGACATGGTGTTCAAGACCGCCGGGCTTCGATCATGCCTTCGCCTCCAGCCAGAGAACTTTCCGTGGCCGGCATGCTTCAACCAATCATAGCTCCCTAGTGACATACCGAAGCCTCTCAATAGAAATGGCTGGGAACAGGAAGCTACCATTTAACCAAAAGGCTGATCAGTAGTGTGGTGTATTAATGCCGCACTATGTAGTAACCCACATATAGGACGAACCCAGTCTACTTCAATAAAGGGTGTTTGAATTGCCCAACCCCTCCCAACATCAATTTACACGAGCGAAAATATACTCCGTTCTGGCAGTGATGGCCGCCACTGAAAATACAACCTCCGCCTCCAAAACACAGACCGAAACACCCTGGCATGCAGCGTATCCCGCACCCAGGAACGCCTCTCCATCCTCAATATCTCGCGCCGAATTGCTGCAAGATTTTCGAGATGGCAAGAAAGTAGGAAAGGAGTTCATCCTTGTTGACCTGCGGAGGAACGACCACGAGGTGAGACCCGAGCTTTCTAGTACCCCTATACTTTGTTCGATGCTAATTGCCACGAAGGGAGGGACCATTCAAGGGTCTCTGAACCTCCCCGCACAGAGCCTGTACCCATCTATCCCCACCCTATATGCTGTTCTATCCGCAGCGAAGATAGAAGTGGTGATTTGGTATTGCGGTCAGCAAACTTTCACTCTGTGGCTTGAGATTAATCATAAGTCCAATCTCGGCGTCATTGCTTTCCGTCCCATTCTGGTTTCAAGACAGCTGCACTGCTAACTTCTGTCCTCGCCAGGCTCATCTCGAGGGCGAGGAAACTGTGCGGCTGGTTGGTTTGATGATTATATCCAAGATCAGAAAGACACCTGCATGAAGAGCATGACGCTTGTCGATGGTGTCAAGGGCTGGAGGGATGCTGGGGAGGAATACACTCAACTGATGGATGGATATCAGGCATGATTGGGTTAAAGACGGGCTGTGCAGTCTAGCAATCTGGCACATATGTAGAGAAGGCTTCATTCATCTGTAGGATCGAGCCATTCGCTTTAAAGATCTATACAATATAAGAAATCACATGGTACGCAAGATGGTGCCATTAGTATTCTCAAGACCAAAGCCATTGTCAATCTCAAAGCGGATGAGAAAGGGTTGTGCTCTGATAAAGTAAATACGCGTAGATTGCTCTCCTTGGCGTCTTGGCATGCAGTGACATCCTGGCTTGCTTTGATTGGCCGTTCTCTCCCCAAATCTTATCGCCGACGACAACCTTGTAAATAATTATGATCGTCCCTTTCATTTCGCAACGTTTTCTCTTTCGAAAAAGGTAGCATTGGCTCATTGAGAAGCTGCCCTAGCGGAATTAATGTACAAAACAGTCGTGTTGTCAGAAGAAATTACCGCTTTGATCTACGCTCGTCCCTCATATGTCCGACGGTTTACCAGCGGCCGAAGTCATTGCAACTCTTCTGTCATTTCCAAGATCATATCAGCGACGATGGCGACGCAAGTATCAGAGCCCGCTTTTGACAAGCTAGACCTAGAAAAGCCTTCAAACAATCGTACTGCCTACCGGCCGTTTCTTTTAGATGAGCAGATAAGAGCATCAGACTGGATATCAGAGCTGGAGCTCGACACTGCGGAAGAGATGGCGCGACAAGATCTCCTTGCAACAGCTCAACCCTTGCGAATTCTGGTACTCTACGGTAGTTTGCGGAAGAGGTACGACTCGATCACCAAAACCAATAGGCACACTAGGCTTGGTAAACTGACCAAACGATGCATGAAGCGCGCTTACAGCTGTAAATACAGGTCGTACTCAAAGCTGATGGCCTTCGAAGCATCGCGTATTCTGGATCGACTAGGCTGCGACGTCCGCGTCTTCGACCCCACCGAACTTCCCATCAAAAATGACAACGACGAGAAGCACCATAAAGTGCGGGAGCTGCGTGACCTCAGTCGCTGGAGCGATGGCCACGTATGGTGTACACCGGAACAGCACGGTATTTTGGTGAGCCTCTACAATATCATTTAGTCGCTCAATTCCCTGACCTTCAAGACGGGCGTTTTCAAGAACCAAATAGACTGGATCCCGTTATCGACAGGTAGCGTACGGCCCACCCAAGGTCGGACTCTATCAGTCATACAGGTCAACGGCGGCTCACAATCCTTTAACGCCGTGAATGCATTGCGAATTCTTGGCCGATGGATGCGGATGTTTTGCATTCCTAATCAATCTAGTTTGCCAATGGCGTATACACAGTTTACGGACGACGGCGATGAGAATAGTCGGCTCAAGCCGAGTGGTAATAGAGACAGACTTGTCGATTGCATGGAAGAGCTTGTGAAATACACAGTCATCATGAGACCTCGGTTTGAGTTGTTTGGCGACCGCTTCAGTGAGAGGAAAGAGCGAAAGGCGAAATTGGCAAAGGAGACGGTTGATGCGGACAAGACGAGGGAAGCTGCCACGAAAGCAGAAGAGATGGAGATAGCCGGCATGGGTGCAGGTATGCAGAGCAATGGGGATAGCAAGGCTGCTAGAATGGCAGACAACGTGAATGGAGTCAATGTGGCACGCATTTGAGTTGCATGGTAGACGGCGGGACATAGACATGCCTGTGCATCCTCATCGATGCCAGTGATCAATATAGAGAATGGCTATTGCCATGCAGGTAAAAGCTAGAATTATTTTCAGATGATGTATGAAATCGTAATAATTTTCGACTAAGATAAAGACAACCATGAAGTTGCTCCATTGCGTATGAACAGAGAATGTAGTTGACTGCAAAGGCGACATCTGTAGAAAACAATGCCCCTGGGTTTATTTCCATACGCACGAAATCGCAAAGGAGGGGCGAAAGTGTTGGTCAAGGAACTAAACGGAGACACCAAAGCTCTAGGGGTCTCTACCTTAGGCGCCAAACCCGGGCGCCTATTAGCCGAGCTTGTGGGACGAGGCTCTGAGCGAGATTCATGGATATCCTTGATGCGCCACCGTTACCAGTTGAAGCTGTGCTAAGTCCGAGACTGATACCCTTGGACAGCGATACACTTTTCAGGCTGGAGATACTGTCCTGGCGAGCCTGGAGGCTGGCACGAGTACTTCGAGCCAGCTGTGGCAACGCCCCTCGGAATCGAAGAGTATTCAGCATGGCAATCAGCAATGATCAATCAGCTACAATGGACCAATCTCAATCAGCCTCCAGCAATTTGCCAAAATCAAGTGTACGGCGAAAACTGGCCGGCCGAGCTTTCTACGAGAGCTTGGGTAGCCCGAAAATGATTCTCGCACCGATGGTGGATCAGTCAGAGTTCGTATGCCTTTCTTCTCGTCCACATCCCATGTTCACGAGTTGACCTAGGACTACAGGCATGGCGGATGCTTACCAGATCATTCATGACTCCAGAGTCGTCAAAAGACCTCTTAGCTTATACACCCATGTTACACGCTCGGATGTTTATCGAGACAGTCAAGTTTCGGGACCACCATTTCCAGCCTACGAGATCCAGCCTTACTACGCCTGCGAACAAAAAACCCGACGGTTTTTCCTCCGACTTATATCTTGACGGTCATCCCAAGATCGACCGACCACTCTTCGTACAGTTCTGCGCAAACTCTCCGGACGAGCTGCTTGAAGCTGCGCGGTACGTTGAGCCATACTGCGATGCTGTCGACCTCAATCTAGGCTGCCCGCAGGGAATTGCAAGAAGAGGGAATTATGGAGCATTCTTACAGGAAGATTGGAATCTCATCTACAAACTGATCAACAAGCTCCACCTCAACCTTGACGTGCCAGTGACTGCCAAGATGCGGATACTGGAATCTAAGGAGAAGACGCTGCAGTATGCGCAAATGATACTTTCTGCTGGAGCTAGTGTCATAACAGTACATGGACGGCAACGAGATCAGAAGGGACATAAGACCGGCCTGGCGGACTGGTCGGCGCTGCGATATCTAAGGGCAAACCTACCGCCGGATACTGTTATATTCGCGAATGGCAATATTCTGCGGCATGGCGATATACACCGGTGTCTCCAAGCCACAGGTGCTGATGGGGTTATGAGCGCTGAAGGGAACTTATATGATCCGACTATTTTCGCGAAACCACCAGATGCTGAGAGCGACAACAGGGAATATTGGAGGGGCAGAGATGGTAAGGGTGGTTACCGCATGGATGCTGTCTTCAGGCGTTACATCGATATACTCTACGAACATGTGCTTGAGAAGCCGTCACCAGTGCGAAAGCCGCTCTTCCTACCGTCCGATCCACTGACTCAAGACACCTCGGTCATCTCGAGCGAAGTCCCTGAAGAAGAAGATGAGCGGCCGGCAAAGAAACGGAAACGCGACCACAAGGACCTCAAGCCTACATCGCCGAATCTTCTCGCCATACAACCCCATCTCTTCCATCTGTTGCGACCACTGGTCACAAAGCACCACAACGTCCGCGATGCCCTGGGTCGCTCTCGCGCAGGCGACATGGCCGCATACGAGAATATTCTTCAGATGGTTGAAGCTGCCGTCAAAGATGGTCTCCTAGACTACGACGCCGATCCAGACAAATATGAAGAGTCTGACTTACCTGACGAAATAGAGCAACAAGCCAACCTTGACAAGGAAGAAAGTACAGTAGCGACGGTCAAAGCATGTAAGAGACCCTGGTGGGTGTGCCAGCCATATGTTCGGCCATTGCTGAAAGAGGCTTTGGCTAAGGGAAGCCTGACCATGAGCAAGAAAGACAAGAGGAAGCTGGAAGAAGAGAACATCCTTGGAAAGGCCAAATTAGAGCAGGGAGGGAAGTCGGAAAGGGAAAAGCTGGACATGGGGGATGGTATGCATGAAGAAGAAATGCCGAAGGAAGCTATGGTTGCTGGATGATTTTGTATCAGCCAAGATCATAGAGAACGTTCAGTCGCTCGAGACTTGAATCAGGCAGTGGTCTTACACATGAGTGTGACGAGAAAGGGATATGAAATAACCAGCGCTGCTTCTCCGACCAAGTCAGAACCCCAGTCGCACCAAGTCGGTCTCCCACTACGAGTAAGTCGGCCACCAAGTCGGCCACCAAGTCAGCTCGCTTACTAATCCACCACGTCGGCCACCAAAATTCTCCCACCAAGTCGGCCACCAAATTTCCCCCACCAAGTCGGCCACCAAGTCGGCTGCTTACTCATCCATTGTCGGCCACCAAGTCGGCCACCAAGTCGGCTCGCTTACTAATCCACCACGTCGGCCACCAAGTCGGCCACCAAATTTCTGCCACCAAGTCGGCCACCAAACCAAAATTCCCCCCAAGTCGGCCACCAAGTCGGCCACCAAAATTCTCTTACTAAGTCGGCCACCAAGTCGGCTCCCACTAAGTCGGCCACCAGATCGTCCACCAAGTTGGCTCGCTTACTAATCCACCAAGTCGGCCACCAGATCGTCCACCAAGTCGGCCATTAGATGAGTCGGCCACTAAGACGGCTATCAGGTCGACCCCCTAAAGATTCTCTAGGTCGGCCACCATGTCAACCTCCTGACACATGGTAATTTCAAGTGGTTCAAGTGAAAGCAGCACCTGGATTATCGCGCTCCTGAGCACGCTGTCATCCGTACTCCCCAGTCACGTTGGTCGGCGGCCCCCATGCAAGCCCACAGCCCGGCAAATGAGACCAGCGATACCAACAATACTTCCACACCACACCATAAAATTCAATTGAGGTATCCTACAAATATCACCAATCGATTCCTCACCTCTAGAAGCCCTTTCGGCGAACACGCTACCTCGTCAATTTAAATTCTCGCTGTTCTACACTCACCAGAGAAAATCTCTTAGTTCAAATCTAAATATTAAAACCATTTCCATAGAGACGACGAATCTTTACACAAGATCAGATCAAGATAGATTTTTACCAAAGGATAGGTGAGAAGAGTTGGGATAGCTTTATATTCACGTTATGTACAATTCCTTTCTCCATAGTTCAGGTCTCCTGCTATATTTCTCACAGCGGGGACGTTATCATACTCTTTCTTCCTGGGCAACAAGTTCCCTGCACCAACTATGACTACGATAGGAATGCTTTCCTAGGCAAGGCTACTGCTATAGGGTATACGCAAGTCGACGCATGAATTATGTAAGCGCACCGATTAACACTAAGAAGAGAGGAAATAGAGGTAATAATATCTCTAGCAACATATGAGCGAGTGAAATAGAATCATTTGATTCGTCGATTACGAACGACGTACCAGAACTTCTCGTCTTTCATAATGCTCAAAGCTTCTTCGTCTATGTCAAGGACAACATCGGCAACGCAATGACTTCAAGTATAACATGTTTGGTAGACTCCCAGAGTGCCTTCATGGTCCAGCACATTCCTGGTATACAGACCTCGATATGCAGCAAACTTACCGTCTCGACAACTACGATACCAGCGCTTGGTTTGAAGTATCGGATTCCTATTTCAGGTAGCCGGTAACTTATTTATTGATATGTCAACCATTCCGACCATAAGGGCTTATCCCGTGTCATCGGCCTCCAAAGTTGTCTTCTGAATTAGTCTACCAAGTCGGGAGCTCAATTGACCACTCAATCAGCCATTCAATCAGCTAGAGAGTCAGCTGCTTACTGATACAACAAGTCGGCCACCAAGTCGGCCACCAAGTCGGCTACCAAGTACGACTTGGTGGATTAATTGGGGAGGCGACTTGGTGGCCGACTTGGCGAGGGAAACTTGGTGGGCTGACTTGGTGGCCGATATGGTGGCCGACTGGGTGGGAGAAATTTGGTGGCCGACTAGGTGGGAGCCGATTTGGTGGCCGACTTGGTGAGGAAATTTGGTGGCCGACTTGGTGGCCGACTTGGTGGGAGAATTTTAGTGGCCGACTTAGTGGGAGCCGACTTGGTGGCCGACTTGGTGGCCGACTTGGTGAGAGAAATTTGGGTGGCCGACTTGGTGAGCCGATTTGGTGGTGTAGGTTGACCAAGTCGGACGCTTATTACAACCTACTTTACTGATGTACCAACTCAGCTAACTGGACGGTCCCAGAATCAAGGATCTACTATCATCATCTCCTCGACTGCGCATCTGCTATCCACTATTATTCATCCCGAAGCCGTTTTAAATCATTATACCGAAGACCCAAAACTTCCACGAAGAGACAGCCATGACTGACCCCCATCGATCTCCACTCCACCCGCCTATCCTATCCTATCTCCGTCATCCTCTTCCCCTCCCAGCCTATATCGGCTTCCTCTCCCTATTCCTCTCTCTCTCCACTCATGGCATTTATAAAATCGATCATACCCGCCATTCCCTGCGCGTCGATGACAGCCATCCATTCTTGGCAGCGGGATGTTGTTCTAGTATGTAATCCTTATCAGTGTTGGTTTCGCTGTGGGTGGTGCTTTTGGATGGGCTTTGCTCTGAAGAGCTGTAACAGTAATGATTAGGTTCGTGGTATCTGCTACAGATTTTACAAGGGAGGTATCCAGGCTTTGATGAGATGAGACGAGATGGGCGCGTGTGGGAGATTTCGATGTTGGGAGGAGGAATTATGGTGGGTTGGAGAGGGACGGGGAGGAGGAGAATGGGAAGAAAGGGGTGGATGGATTGGGAGGGTGGGGCGGATTGCGAAGAGAGGGGCGCGAACTGGGAAGAGGGAGGTGAATGGGAGGGTGGGGCGGACTGGAGAAGGAGCGGGGACTGGGATGAAAGAGATGAAGGGATTGAGAAGGTGGAGAAAGGAGAGAACACCAAAAGCGATGGCATTGTCTGGCTGGTGAAATTGGGGGGGCTGGACAATGCGCTTTCATAGCGAAGATCTCAAAGGGAAAAGAGTGCAATGGAAGCTTGATCAAGGGATATCATAACAAAGGACAGGAGTCAATGTGTCGACTCGACAATGGTTATTAGTGTTCGTCCTTTAGGACGTCCACGTTCTTTGTCTAACAACATGACACTTTTCTCGAGGGATATAAAATCCATACTTCTCCCAAACTCGAGAAATCATCGAACCCAATCACTCTTCTTCACAATCAAAATCAAAATCACAGCACTCACAGCCTTTTCGCACTCACAGCATTTCCACCAATACCACAGAACCACCAGCCTCCACCTCCTCCCCCTACCAAAAAAGAAAATGGGTTTCTTCACCCCCACAACCATGGACGCCAAGAGACAAGCCTGGACCCGCAAACGTCCCGGTCAAGCCTGCGGCTCCGACCATCCCCGCTCCGCCCTCTCTCGCGGCAGCAAAGGCCCAGTCGACTATGTCGAGGAGGTTCCGGTCGGGATGTCACGACGAGAACCATCAGCACGGAACACGCATGCTGATTATGAGGAAGAAGTTCCAATCGGTATGTCCAAGCGGGATGCACCTCCTTCGCTGCGTCAGCAGATTTCTCAACGTGGATCGGCATCGAGAGGTTCGCTCGCTCCTGCGTATGAAGAGGAGGTTCCGATTGGGATGTCACGACGTGATGCACCTCCTTCGCAGCACCGGACGATGTCTGGACGTGGTCCTTCAGTCCGAGGTTCTCGCGCTCCTGCTTATGAAGAGAAAGTTCTGATTGGGATGTCAAGGCCGCAGTCGCAACATGTGAGTCATCATCCCGACTCTCGTACTAATCAGCATTCTAGAATGAGCCATCATGAGTCTCGAGGCAGTCGTCAAGATTCCAGAGCAGTCCGTGACGAACTTCCGGCATTGAGGTTTCATGGACAATCACAACATCAGAGTAGAAGCCGTCAGGATTCTCACGCTGATCAGCAATCCAGAATGAGCCGTCATGGGCCTAGTCATACTCGTTATGACTCTCGCACTGATCAACATTCCAGGATGAGCCGTCATGAGCCTCGAGGTAGTCGTCATGACTCGAGATCTATCCGAGAGGAACTTCCTGCGTTGAGTATTCATGACCCGCAGCAACAGAGGAGCCATCAGGCATCACGTGCTGTTGACTATTCGGATGATGAGGGCTATGTGCAGCAGCCTCAGCATCAGGCTTCTCAGCGTGGTTCGACACGTAGCTCGGGGCGTCGTGTGAGCTTTCAAGAGCCGCCGATCAGGGAGTCGAGGCGCGAGGGCAGTAAGTACGATAGCCGAACCTCCGGTCGTCGTTAACGATGGTACGATGTCTGCAGTCAGGGAATTGGAATGTGTGAACTGATCACTGTCAAGGATCTGAGAATGTAATAGAATCGTTATAGAAAATACAAGATTCGATCAAAGTATTTGTACTAAAGTTGTGATTCGCTGATAACAATCATGACACGATTATGTATCAAATATTGAAAGACGAGAGATGTATAAGTGAATATACTATACATTTTAAGGTAAACGTGGGAGAGCTATGCAGAAGCCATAGCAGAGCATACACCCACATGCGCATACTGCATTGAAAGATTGGAATGTTGGCGGGGACTTACTATACGGCCCATGGACACCACTTCGTACTGCTCCGCTTTATTGGCTAATGGGCATCTCTACCTTATCCACCATCGTTGCTTGCTTTATAAGAGGTGACGCCCGCTCACTGCTCATCCACTACTTCACTTTGGCTATCTATATCCCGTCAATATCGTCCACTTAATGCTGCTTGTGGTTGAACGTACTTCATTGTTGAAATTGTCCTGACATGAAGACCAGTGATAATAAGAGGTATCATAGGTGCATGGTAGTCGACGTGGTAGCCGACTTGGTGGCCGACTTGGTGATGGAGAATTTTGGTGGTCGACATGGTGGCTTAGTAAGCAGCCGACTCGGTGGCCGACTTGGTGGCCGACTTGGTGAGGGAATTTTTGGTGGCCGACGTGGTGGATTAGTAAGCAGCCGTCTTGGTAGGCCGACTGAGTGGCTTGTTTAGTAAACACGCTTCTAATGTACAACAGCGCTCGGCCTACGGTTTCACCTTTCACGTTGCATTGGTAGCTGGTAGCGTCGATTATCTTATGGACGCAGTGGGTACTTTGTCAGGTACGCGGGGAAGCAAATGCTTTAACTCTTGGCGGTCGCAGCGCGAGGAGATTTCCTTGCGGCCCCTCGGGCAAGGTGGACGTCCTTCGAGGTCGAAAGGAAGGCCTGAAACTGTCCAACTCTTACCAGGTGTTAAGACTGGCACAATACAATGTTGTTCGGATGGTTTCTCAGCTTCTCTTCACAGAGTTGCGAGAGCAAATGAAATTATCTTTCAAATTCTGAAGTGGTTTTCCTAGCCTAAGAAAATTCCATACAGCAGCACTAGGAGTAGGCACTGGAGCTTCTATTAATCTCGAATTTCCGCCAGAGGTTTACAGCATATATATTGGGACTCACAACAATGGTTCTGCAAGCTATTAGATATTTGCATTGAAAAATTATGTAACGCTAGTGACCTGTCCAGATATATCCACAGGTGATTCCTGCCACGGTCCTGGAGATCACACTCCCTTCCGTCTCTTACTTCTATCATACTTCAACAGGACATGCTGACCGAGATCCAAGGTCTAAAACTCGATACCCTCCTCTTTATGACGCGACAGTCACGACTCTCCCTTCCCCAACACGACCAGCTGTTCATGTGCAGTGGGTATCACCTCAGAAATCGTAATCTTGCGTGTCGTCCTCAAGCCTGATTCCCTCCTCGTCCAGAGCACTCCGCCAACTTCGATCGAATCCCCCAAACCACTCTGGCAGACAGTAGATCGATTCACCGTCGTAATTGCCTGCCTCGATGCGCTCGCTCTCGAAATGTGCGTCCAGTCGCCGCTGTTGGGAGGCATATGTCTCACCCTTATAGTCGTCCACAACATGTCTTGGGACATGGTGCCCAGTCTTCTGGAAGTAGTCTGCTCGAGAAAGCTCCAAAACCCGCTCGACAAGTTTGATATCTTCTGTGGACATGGGAGTTACATAGCGATAATCCCCAGCCTCAATTCCGGTCGCCACCTCCGTCAGGAATCCTTCGCAGGTGGGATCGAAGCTTACCTCAGTAGGCGAGGATGCTAACGCGATGTCTGGAGCATTCAGGTCTACCTCGTCATTGACAAAGTCCAAATGTCCTCCGTGCTCAGTAGGCTGAGGACCATTGTCGGCATAGGTGTTCTTAAGTGGATCAAATCCATCTGGTAGGGGATATGCGTCGGTTGATACCGCGGATAAGGATGTCTCCGGGAAGTTCAAGTATGATGCTACGTCGTTCCGATCGGATCCTTGCGATATCTGAGTATTTTCTGAGAGGGAAGTAAGTGGTTCGGGTAGGTGGAACTGATCGAGGCTGGTGTCTGGAATGCGATCACCAAAATCAACGAAGGATTCCACTAGAGCGTTGTCTGCAAAAGATGATGAGGCATCAGGAAGAGGTAGCTGCCCATTACCGGCGTATGGTGCCTTGTTCTGAGCGTCTCGTCGTACAGCATGCTTCAGCTTTCTACGATCAGTCGAATTATTTGGGGCGGCACCGACAAGCTCCGGAGAATTAGTACGTCGTGTAGCCAACCTCATGGTGTCAGCAAGCTTGGTATTCCTGGGCGCCTTTTGAGCAATACTTCGTCTCATTCGTTTCGATATCGTCCTGGAAGCCGTAATAACATCCGCTTCTTCCTCTGCTCCACCATCCCGCGTCTCTTCTTCTGGGATCGTGTTGTAACGCAACGCTTGATCGTCAGACTGATCGCTAGCAGTGCTTCCGCTCGTGGGATGGCCCCTCAGAAGATGAGCTCCTTGCTTCGTGGCGAACATCGCGCCTTTCTCATCGATAATCTCGGTCAATGATCTGGTCTCCTCATCTTCGAAGCTCGTGCCCCGTGTCAGATTGTTAGAAATCCACGATGGCGAGTCACCCTCTGCATCTCGCTCCTCGTCGTAATTCAGATACTCTAATCCATCCATATTTCCGATATTGGAGGATGGCTGAGTAAATTTCAAAGCACTTGCGATAGCCTCTTCGAAGATCAGTGCGCTTTCAGCATCAGAGCCGGATGTTTGGACCTGAGCTTGTGCTCGACTCGTATGTCGTCGTCCGGCAGGCCTTTCAACAAAAGCTGGCTCGTATTCGCTACTCGGTTCTTCTGGGTCTGGCCCCTTCCCTGTGCGTCGATGCTTGGTTGGTGGTTGCTCTTCGGCATCCTCCTCGTCCGAGTACGTCTGATACCTTGATCGCTTGTGACTGTTATTTGATCGCATTTGCTTAGAATCAGATGTCGAATCATCCTGTCTTGTCCTCTTCTTCGCATTTGCGTGGCCTCGGCCCAGCCCTTTTCGAGAGGTAGGCTCGGCAGTAGGCCTAACAGCAGCTCGAGAAGCTTCTTCTCCATATCCCTCTTCTTCTGGTCCCCCCGCCTCAGCCTCGTCTTCTTGTTTCACATCGTCACCGTGGATTGAGCCACTTTGATTTTCCGCTTCCTTCTTAGCTCGATTTACCTTCGAAGCTTTCCCCGGACGATGTCCTGTAGCAGTCTCGCACTGAGTTTGCTCGGACTTCGATAGGTCCCGGAACGAGCTTGTCGAGTTACTGTTCTCGCAGACGGTACGTACGGCTGGTGGCATGATACTCATCATTGCCGAGTTCTTGGCCTCGCTGTCGCCCTTTTCGTTCCATACGAGGCATCCGGCGCGAAGCCGGAATCGTGTAGCTCTCATGCTGACGCTTCCTGCTCGTGGAGGTTTGTCTCGCCAGGTCTGACCAAGCCTTCCAGTCCAATAGCTGCCAGGCATTCGTGCTAAGCGTGGTTGTTAGCATGAGAGGAATGTCTGGAATGGGAGCAAACTTACCAATGATGTCGTACATCGCGATCTTCATATTGCGTCGTTTGTATGTCTCGATGTCATGGCCTTCGACCTCTGTCGACAAGCATAGTGGCATCGCATCCCCAAAGTCCCGAATCCCGTGGTCGAATGCATCTAGGACGATATTTCCATTGTCCCGAACGTAATCTGTTGGCTCAACTCCAAAGTCGGTAGGCTTGAGCTGGAACAGAATTGGATTACGATTACATCTCAATGGACCATACGCTTGGTCTCGAGCAAGGAACGAGGTATAATTGAGTAGTTCTTGACCTAGTACGTTTCCGTGTTTCTTCGGGATGTCTATGCACGTCAGCCAATGAATCTCTGTGGACATATGTGTACATACTGTATTGTTGTCCGTTTCCTCGAAGTACACGTCGACGAATGTCGTGCAGACGTACAGCGGGCTCCTATAAGGATATCAGTATTTCTTCGTCAAAGCAAAGCGTTGTGTAGACACTCACCCATTCGTCTGTCATAGGATTAAGGTACTCCAGCTGCCGGTTGACAACCTGAGTCTCCCCTCTCTTCTTAGGCAAGCCCTCTGTGCTAAGAGAAGGGTTCTTCACGTGAGCAGAAGTGCTTGTCATTTTGAATGCGTGTGAGATTGATTGATAATCTGGGATATGCTGTGCTAGTGGATGAGTTAAGAATGGTGTGACTTGGTATGCAAAGAGTTGAGAAGGATGAGTTGAGGTTGCTAAAGTATACAGTGGATGATGTTGACTAAGTGACATGAACACGTACCCAATAGTGTTGTCGATAACAAAGAGCTGAACTGCAGCGTATTGGCGCGGGCTGTCAGTCAGCTGCGTAGGGTGTCAAGGGCTGGAGACGCGTGTAAAGGAACAAGGTTGAACATGCTCGAGATTGCTGTCCCGACGCGGGCAACGCTGACACTGGTGACGAAGATAAGATGTCAAGTGGGGAAGGCCGTACGAATTCGTGAGTGATGTTGTTACTTACCGGTGTTACAAGCAAGTGTTGATTGCCACAAAGACTTAGATTACATTGACATAAGAAACCGGGTGTTTTGTCTCTAAATCCCATGCGTGAGAGATTGAGCTGGGTACACGGGCGTACCACCAAGGGCAACATCTGAAATATATATACTACCAAAAAGGGTCAATATTGATTCAAAGATATGGAAGGGGTAGCATTGCGGTGAGATGCCAATTTGCTACAATATATTGAGATTATCACTGACATTGGCCATCAAGGGCTCGATTGTCATGAGAATCCATAAGAAACACTATATATATGTATATATAGATCGAGTGTGCGAGTCCAACCTGGGGTTGTTGTCGGTGGTATATTCGCAGCTGGCTGGCATCAATGGATGCTATAGCTACTTAGCATCTTCTCGGAACTCTACTAATTGGAAGTGCAGACGTCCGATGAGAACTCACTGCGATTGATACACCAGCAATATGTGACACTCCAGGCATGCGAACGCTAGAGAGCTACTACCATTCAAGGTTCCTGAGTGATAGCTTTATGGATAAGTCTACGGAGGACATCCGTTAGACCAGGAGATTACCGGCGCTGTCCCCCTTGCGGATTCAACAGAAGGCGTGAATTCAGCGACCGCCCCATTGGGCAGATCGAGTATTGGGATATCGGATTGCTATTGTTCCGTGCAAGGACAACAATGGCCCCACCCGAAGGTAGAATCTCTCGGCATATAGCCTTCGGAATTCCTGCTGACATCACTTAGCTCTTCTGCAGCGGCCTTTGAAGGATAGAACCACTGATGAGGCGCCGTTGGCAGCTCAAGCCCGCTCGGTGTCATCTCCGGCATGCACTCCAGCATTCTTTTTAGCGTGTTATTGAGCATGCACCTAAGCATTTCGTCCTCCAGCGCTGCAGAGACTTTGGTAGCCCCCTCCACCAAGTCTTGCGTATTCCTTCGTTTCGGACTAAATACCATCAAGCAACCCCTCCCATGGATTCTTCAAGTCCCCCAAAGGGTAATGGCTCTCATACTTCTTCAATGGAGTGCGGGAGCTTTCGACGTATCTGAGAGCGCATTTGAACTCTTGAGTCATGGAGGTGTAACTTCATCTTGGATCACTTTGAAGCATCCTGGGCATCATTTGCAGCTTCATCTTCGAAGTCAATAAGTGTCAATTCTAGGGTACATTGGATGCATCCATCAAGGGTTGTTGAATATATTCGTGTGTTGATGAACACTGCATCGTGTAAATGCTAACTTTGAGAGATACACATTGTTATGATTAAGGCCGTAGCTGCCCCACCCTCGTAACGCGAAGCTGTCACGAACCATTTTCTTTTCTAACGTGTCGTGGTATTGGTACTTGCTTTAACAAGATTTTTGTGGAATGTTATATGGAATTTATCTGCCAATGTACTTTGCAAACTAGCCAATTCTTTCAAGTAGGGAAGTTGAATTGTGCTCTTTGTTCAAAGTTATAAGCTTCTTTCTTTAATCAATAGTTACTTGCGATGGAACGAGAGGGAAGCTGTGAATATGAGAAGTAGCACGGGCTGAAACAACAGGCGTAAGTACGCTGCAGGTAAAACATAGCCCTTTCAAACATCAGTTGTAAACTTCTAGAACGATCAGAAAACTGCTTCATACTACGAGTCGTACTGGATCATGGATGAACGTATGGCGAGAAAGATTGCACGCGTTTCGACATCAAGTCGGCCTCCAAGTCAGCCGCTTACTCATCCATTGTCGGCCACTAAATTTCTCTCACCAAGTCGGCTCGCTTACTAATACACCAAGTCGACTTGGTGGCCGACTTGGTGGGAGAAATTTGGTGGCCGACTTGGTGGCCGACTTGGTGAGAGAATTTTGGTGGCCGACTTGGTGGCCGACTTGGTGGCCGACTTGGTGGGATAATTTTGGTGGCCGACTTGGTGGCCGACTTGGTGAGAGAATTTTGGTGGCCGACTTGGTGGATTAGTAAGCTCATCAAATT